>Ga0308176_10000396_pt1 | contig 27986 bp, 39 predicted proteins | sample PhyCR2_3_FD_203890 | JGI IMG/M metagenome (GOLD analysis project Ga0308176, IMG submission 203890) | Soil microbial communities from UC Gill Tract Community Farm, Albany, California, United States - DLSLS.C.R2 | ecosystem: Environmental > Terrestrial > Soil > Agricultural land | place: USA... | reverse complement strand
CGGCGGCGGGCTCCGCCCGCCGCCATCACGAAGTCAAGCGATACGACGAAGGGGCGGGTCCCAGCAGCACACCCGGGGCTCGCCTCACGCACGCAGAGAACCAGTCAACACGACACACCAGACACCGGACGGAAAGAACCAAAGGCTCCCGTGGCAACCCTGGCCCAGAACAAGATCCGCATTCGCCTCAAGTCCTACGATCACTCGGCGATCGAGACGGCGGCGAGAGAGATCGTCGAGACGGCGACTCGCACCGGCGCGACCGTGTCCGGGCCCGTGCCGCTTCCGACCGAGAAGAACGTCTACTGCGTGATTCGCTCGCCGTTCAAGGACAAGGACTCGCGCGAGCACTTCGAGATCCGTACGCACAAGCGGCTGATCGACATCCACCAGCCGACGCCGAAGACCGTCGACTCGCTCCAGCGGCTCGACCACCTGCCCGCCGGCGTCGACATCGAGATCCGGCTGGCGAGCTAGTCATGGCTGCGATCCTCGCCAAGAAGCTCGGGATGACCCAGCGCTTCCTCGACGACGGCCGCGTCGAGCGCGTCACCGTGCTCGAGGCCGGCCCCTGCCCGGTCACCGGCATCCGCACCCACGACCGCGACGGCTACGAGGCGGTGCAGCTCGCGTTCGGCGCCTGCCGTGAGAAGCAGCTCACGCGCGCCGAGCTCGGCCACCTCAAGAAGGCGGACGCCTCCGCACACCGCCACCTCGTCGAGTTCCGCGACGAGGCCGGCGAGCTGCAGGTCGGCGAGACCGTCACCGTCGAGGTGTTCGAGGCCGGCCAGAAGGTCAAGGTCTCCGGAACTTCGAAGGGCAAGGGCTTCCAGGGCACGATCAAGCGCCACGGCTTCAACGCCGGCCCGAAGTCGCACGGTTCGCACAACGTCCGCGCACCTGGCTCGATCGGCGCGTCGGCCTGGCCGGCGCGCGTGATGAAGGGCATCCGCGGTCCGGGTCAGATGGGCAGCAAGCGCATCACCCAGAAAGGGCTCGAGATCGTCGAGATCATCGCCAGAGACAACCTGATGCTCGTCCGCGGCGCCGTGCCCGGCCCGAAGGGCGGCACGGTGGAGGTGCGTACGGATGCCTAGAGCTCCCAAGCTCGGCGGCGGCGACGTCAGACTCGACGACGCGGTCTTCACGGCCAAGTTCAACGGCCCGCTCGTGCACGAGACCGTGCGCGCAGAGCTCAACGCGCTGCGTCAGGGCACCGCGGCCACGAAGACGCGCGGCCTCGTCAGCGGCGGCGGCGCCAAGCCGTGGCGGCAGAAGGGAACCGGCCGCGCGCGCGCCGGCTCCTCGCGCTCGCCGGTCTGGAAGGGCGGCGGCACCGTCTTCGGCCCGAGCCCGCGCCACTACACCTTCAAGGTCAATCGCAAGGCCCGTCGCGCCGCGCTGCGCAGCGCGCTGTCGGTGCATGCCGACCGCGGCTCGATCGCCGTCTTCGACGGAACGACCTTCGACGCGCCGTCGACCAGACAAGCCGCGCAGCTGCTGACCGACTGGGGCCAGCCGCTCGCGACGCTCGTGCTGCTCGACGGGGAGGAGGCCAACGCCGGCCTGTCCTTCCGCAACATGTGGCGCGTGATGGCGATGCCGGTCGAGGACGCGGGCGTCGCCGACATCATCGGCGCCGCGTCGCTGCTGATCTCGGAGGCTGCGCTGGAGCAGATCACCGCGCGCGCCAAGGGCGAGCGCGAGACCGCCGAGGAGGTCGCGGCGTAGCCATGGACGCGAGTCAAGTCATCATCCGACCGGTCGTCTCGGAGAAGTCCTTCGTGCAGGCCGAGATCGGGAAGTACACGTTCCGCGTACATGCGGACGCGCACAAGACGCAGATCCGGCAGGCGGTCGAGCAGCTGTTCGAGGTGAGCGTACGCGACGTGCGCACCGTGTCGGTCAAGAGCAAGCCGAAGCGCCGTGGCGTCCATGCCGGCCGCACGCGCACGTGGAAGAAGGCGATCGTGCAGCTCGCTCCGGGCGACTCGATCCCGATCTTCCAGGGTCTGGAGGGGATTGAGTAATGGCGATTCGCAAGCCGAAGCCGACGAGCCCGGGCCGGCGCTTCGTCACCTATCCCGACTTCGCCGAGATCACCCGCAGCGAGCCGGAGAAGTCGCTCGTCGAGGGCCTCACGAAGTCCGGCGGCCGCAACGCGCGCGGGCGCAAGACCGCCCGTCACCGCGGCGGCGGCGCCAAGCGTCTCTACCGGCGCATCGACTTCAAGCGCCGCAAGGACGGCGTGCCGGCGAAGGTCGCCCACATCGAGTACGACCCGAACCGCTCCGCCTACATCGCGCTGCTGCACTACGTCGACGGCGAGAAGCGCTACATCCTCGCGCCGAACAGACTGACGGTCGGCATGACGGTGCAGAGCGGGCCGGACGCGGACATCCGCGTCGGCAACTGCCTGCCGCTGGAGAACATCCCGGCGGGTACGGTCGTGCACAACGTCGAGCTGACGCCCGGTCGCGGCGGACAGCTGGGCCGCTCCGCAGGGACCGGGATCCAGCTGCTGGCCAAGGACGGCGGGATGGCGACGCTGCGCCTGCCCTCCGGCGAGATGCGGATGGTGCGCGGCGAGTGCCGCGCCACGATCGGCACGATCGGCAACGCCGACCACCAGAACGTCAAGATCGGCAAGGCCGGCCGCAAGCGTCACCTGGGCGTGCGCCCGCAGACGCGCGGCACCGCCATGAACCCGGTCGACCACCCGCACGGCGGCGGCGAGGGCTCGACCACGCCCGGCCGTCACCCGGTGACGCCGTGGGGCGTGCCGACGCTCGGCTACCGCACGCGCAAGAAGGGCAAGGCATCCGACCGCTACATCGTCCGCGGCCGTCGTCGCGGGAAGAAGCGTTGAGGGACTAGGACATGAGCCGCTCGAGCAAGAAGGGCCCGTTCGTCGAAGAGCGCCTGATGGCGCGGATCGAGAGAATGAACGCGGCCAACACGAAGCAGATGATCAAGACCTGGTCGCGGACCTCGACGATCTTCCCGGAGATGGTCGGTCACACGATCGCCGTCCATGACGGCCGCAGACACGTCCCGGTCTTCATCAGCGAGTCGATGGTCGGACACAAGCTCGGCGAGTTCGCGCCGACGCGCCTGTACCGCGGCCACGCCCAGACCGGCAAACGCCGCTAGCACACGAGAACTTGAATGGCTGACGAGACGGACAGAACCGAGAGAACCGAGGCCGAGGCCGCTTCGAGAAGGGCCGCTCCCAGAAGAGCGGCCGCGAGAAGATCTGCCAGACGAGCCGAGGCGAGAGCCAGAAGAGCGCCGAGAGCGAGAGCCGCCGACGAGCAGCCGGCCGAGACGCCCGCGGAGCCGGCCGCGACGCCCGCAGCGAGAAGACCGGCCGCCAGAAGAGCCGCGCGCAGAGCCGCGCCGGCCGACGATGGCGCCGCTCGCCCCATGCTCGTGCGCGCTCAGGCCAAGTACGTCCGCAGCTCCGCGCGCAAGGCGCGGCTCGTCTGCGACCACATCCGCGGCAAGTCGGTGGAAGAGGCGCGCGCGATTCTCGCGTTCACGCCCCGCGCCGTCGCGCGCGACTGGGCCAAGGTGCTCGAGTCCGCGGTCGCGAACGCTGAACACAACAACGAGCTGGACGGCGAGGATCTGTTCGTCAAGGCGGCCCACGCCGACGAAGGCCCCACGCTCAAGCGCTTCCGGCCGCGTGCGATGGGTCGCGCGACGCCGATTCGCAAGCGCACCAGCCACCTGACGATCCTGCTCGCCCCGAAGGAGTAACGACAGCATGGGACAAAAGGTTCATCCCGAGTCGCTCCGCGTGGGCTACATCCACGACTGGAAGTCGAACTGGTTCAACGAGAAGCAGTTCGCCGACTACCTGCACGAGGACGTCCAGATCCGCAGACACATCGTCGGACGGCTCTCGCACGCCGGGCTCTCGGACATCACGATCCGCAAGAACGCGAACGAGGTGGAGGTCAACATCCACACCGCGCGTCCGGGCATCGTGATCGGCAAGTCCGGCTCCGAGGTCGACGCGCTGCGCCGCGACCTGCACAAGATCACCAACAAGCAGGTCAAGGTCAACATCCTCGAGATCAAGCGTCCGGAGCTCGACGCGCGCCTCGTCGCGCAGTCGATCGCCGAGCAGCTGCAGAACCGCGTCGCCTTCCGCCGCGCGATGAAGCGCGCGCTCACGAGCGCGATGCGCTCGGGCGCGAAGGGCGTGAAGGTGCAGGTCTCCGGTCGCCTCGGCGGCGCCGAGATGGCGCGCACCGAGGGCTACTCCGACGGCCGCGTCCCGCTGCACACGCTGCGCGCGGACATCGACTACGGCTTCCACGAGGCGCGCACGACGTTCGGCCGCATCGGCGTCAAGTGCTGGATCAACAAGGGCGAGATCATGCCCGAGGGCTACACCGGCGCCGACCTGACGCAGATGGACGAGCCGCCGGCGCAGCCCGACCGCGGGCGCCGCGGCGAGCGCGGGGACGGTCGCGGCCGTGGCGGCCGCGGCGGCGGTCCCGGCGGTGGCGGCGGTCGTGGCGGTCGCGGCGGCGGTCCGGGTGGCCGTGGCGGCGGTCCCGGCGGTCGCGGCGGCGGTCCGGGTGGCCGTGGCGGCGGTCCCGGCGGTCGCGGCGGCGGTCCGGGTGGCCGCGGCGGCGGCGGGCAGGGCGGGTTCGGTGGCCGCGGCGGCGGTCCCGGCGGCGGGCGCGGTCCCGGCGGTCCGGGCGGTCGCAGCGGTCCGCGTGCTCCCGAGGTGACGCGCTGATGCTCTCTCCCAAGCGTGTGAAGTTCCGCAAGCAGCACCGCGGCCGGCGTCGCGGGCTCTCGCGCGGGCAGGTCAAGGTCCAGTTCGGCGAGTACGGCCTCAAGGCGCTCGACGAGGGCTGGCTGACGAACCGCCAGATCGAGGCGGCCCGTATCGCGATGACGCGCAAGATCAAGCGTGGCGGCAAGGTCTGGATAAACGTCTATCCCGACAAGCCGTACACGAAGAAGCCGGCCGAGACGCGCATGGGCTCCGGCAAGGGCTCGCCCGAAGGGTGGGTCGCCGTCGTCAAGCCCGGCCGCGTGATGTTCGAGCTTGCGGGCGTGCCGGAGCCGCTGGCGCGCGAGGCGATGCGCCTCGCCGGACACAAGCTCCCGGTCAAGACGAGATTCGTCATGCGGGAGGACGGCTGATGGCGGGCACCAAAGCGACTGAGCTGCGCGACATGGACGACGCCGTCCTCGCGGAGCACCTGCGGACCGCGCGGCGCGAGCTGTTCGGCCTGCGCTTCCAGCACGCCACCGGCGAGCTGGAGAACACCTCGCGCCTGCGCGACGCGAAGCGCGACGTCGCACGCGCGCTGACCGTCCTGCGCGAGCGGGGAGTCGATGTCAACAAGGAATTGAGCCGGTAAGCGATGGCCGACGAAGAGCAGAACGAGAACGTCGAGGAGACGACCGAGGAGACCCCGGCCCCCGAGGCCGAGGCGCCCGAGGCCGCCCCGGAGGCCGTCGAGGCTGAGGCGCCCGAGGCCGCTGAGGCGGCGTCGGAGGACGGCGACGCGGCGGCGGCGCCTGCTGCGGCGCCCGCCAACAAGAAGGAGGAGCGCCGCCAGGCGCGCGCGGCGAAGGTCGCCGCCGCGGCCGGCTCGCGTGCGCAGCGCAGCCCCGAGGAGCGCCAGGCCGAGCGCGACGCCGCCCGCAAGGCGAAGGCGGCGCGCCGCAGAGCCGCGCGTGCGAGAGCGCGCGAGCGCGTCAAGGCCGCGCACACCGGCGAGGCGACGCCGCCGCGCGAGCATGGCGAGGGCCGCCAGAAGGTCCGCCAGGGCGTCGTCATCTCCGACAAGGCCGACAAGACGATCACCGTCCGCATCGACACCGCGCGTCAGCACCGTCGCTACCACAAGATCGTGCGCAGCTCGACCACGCTGCACGCCCATGACGAGCGCAACGACGCGCACATCGGCGACACCGTGGTCGTGCGCGAGTCGCGTCCGCTGTCGCGCCTCAAGCGCTGGCGCCTGGTCGAGGTCGTGGAGCGCGCCCGATGATCCAGAACGAGACGCGCCTCAAGGTCGCCGACAACACCGGCGCCCGCGAGATCCTCTGCATCCGCGTGCGCGGCGGCTCGCGCCGTCGCTACGCCGGCGTCGGCGACATCATCGTCGCGACCGTCAAGCAGGCCGCCCCGCAGGGCTCCGTCAAGAAGGGCGAGGTCGTGACGGCCGTCGTCGTGCGCACGAAGAAGCCCTACGGCCGCGAGGACGGCACGTACATCGGCTTCGACGAGAACGCGGCGGTGATCATCGACGCGCAGAACAACCCGCGCGGGACCCGCATCTTCGGCCCCGTCGCGCGCGAGCTGCGCGAGCGCAACTTCATGAAGATCGTCTCGCTCGCCCCGGAGGTGCTCTAGGCATGCCCGCGCGCATCCGTAGAGACGACGAGGTGATCGTGATCTCGGGCAAGGACCGCGGCAAGACCGGCCGCGTCCTGCGCGTGGATCCCGCCAAGGGGAAGGTCTTCGTCGAGGGCCTCAACATCGTCAAGCGCCACCAGCGCCCGACCCCCGGCCGGCCCGACGCGGTCGCCGGCGTGATCGAGCGCGAGGGGCCGATCCACATGTCCAACGTGATGCTGCTCGACCCCAAGGACGGCAGACCGACGCGCGTCGGCATCGAGGTCCGCGAGGGAAGACGCTTCCGTATCGCCCGCCGTTCCGGCACCCAGATCGACTGAGCCTATGTCCGCACGATTGAAAGACCGCTATTCCAACGAGATCCGCCCGGCGCTGATCGAGCGCTTCGGCTACTCGACGCCGATGCAGGCGCCGAAGATCGAGAAGATCACGATCAACATGGGCGTCGGCGACGCGAAGCAGGACTCGAGAGTGCTGCAGGAGGCGACGACGCAGCTGGCGCGCATCGCCGGCCAGCAGCCGAACATCCGCAGAGCGCGCAAGTCGATCGCCGCCTTCAAGCTGCGCGAAGGGATGGCCGTCGGCGTCAGCGTGACGCTGCGCGGCGAGCGCGCCTACGAGTTCCTCGACCGCCTGATGTCGGTCGCGATCCCGCGGATCCGCGACTTCCGCGGGCTGAACCCGCGCGCGTTCGACGGCCGCGGGAACTACAACCTGGGCGTCAAGGAGCAGATCATCTTCCCGGAGATCGACTACGACAAGGTCGACCAGGTCCGGGGTCTCGACATCGCGATCACCACCACGGCGAGAACCGACGAGGAGTCGTTCGCGCTGCTGGAGGCGTTCGGGATGCCGTTTTCGAGAGACCGCCGCGGCGCGCCCGGCGCGGCGAGCAACGGAAATTCATAAAGGAACCGCTCATGGCTAAGACCTCATTGCGTGTCCGCCAGCAGCGGACCCCGAAGTACAGAACCCGCGCCTACACGCGCTGCCGCCGCTGCGGCCGGCCGCGTTCGGTGTTCCGCAAGTTCGGGCTGTGCCGCATCTGCCTGCGCGAGCTCGCGCACAACGGCTACATCCCCGGCATGACGAAGAGCAGTTGGTGACCGTATGTCGATGACGGACCCCATCGCCGACTTCCTCACGCGCGTGCGCAACGGCGCGCACGCGTCGAAGGACGTCGTCTCGATCCCTTCTTCGAAGCTGAAGAAGGAGCTCGCCCGCATCCTCAAGGAGCAGGGCTACATCGACGGCTACGAGGTCGAGGCGCCGAACGCCGACCACCCCGGCGAGCTCATCAACGTCAGACTCAAGTACTCCGGCAACCGCAAGCCGGTGATCCAGGGCATCCAGCGGGTGTCCCGTCCCGGCCAGCGGACGTACGTCGACCACGCCCACATCCCGAAGATCCAGGGTGGGCTCGGCACGGCGATCATCTCGACGTCCCACGGCGTCATGACCGGCCACGAGGCGCGCAGAGCGGGCCTCGGCGGCGAGGTCGTGGCGAAGGTGTGGTGAGGCAGGCATGAGTCGTATCGGCCGCAAGCCCATCCCCGTCCCCGCCGGCGTCACGGTCGCGATCGAGCCCGAGCGCGTCACCGTCAACGGCCCGCGCGGCGAGCTGTCCGAGCGCATCCACCGCGACATCACGGTCGCGCAGGATGGCGAGGAGCTCGTCGTCACGCGCCCGACCGACCGCGGCGAGCACCGTGCGCTGCACGGCCTCACGCGCTCGCTCGTGGCGAACATGGTCGAGGGCGTGACCGCAGGCTTTGAGAAGCGCCTGGAGATCCAGGGCGTCGGCTACCGCGCGCAGCTCAAGGGCAGGGACCTCGAGCTGGCGCTCGGCTACTCGCATCCGGTGCCGATCAGAGCGCCGGACGGGATCGAGTTCGAGGTGCCCCAGCCCACGCGCATCGTCGTGAAGGGCATCTCCAAGCAGCTCGTCGGCGAGACCGCCGCCAACATCCGCAAGCAGCGCAAGCCGGAGCCCTACAAGGGCAAGGGCATTCGCTACGAGGGCGAGTACGTCGCCCGGAAGGTCGGGAAGCGCGCATGACCGTTCTCACTGCACCTGCGCGGCGCCTGCGGCGCCGCCGCCGCGTTCGCGCCAAGATCCACGGCACGGCCGAGCGGCCCCGCATCTCGGTGTTCCGCTCCAACCGCGGCATCAGCGCCCAGCTCGTCGACGACGACGCCGGACGCACGCTCGCCGCGGTCAACTGGACCGAGGCGGAGCTGCGCGGGCTCTCGCGCGCCGACCAGCCCAAGCGGGTCGGCGAGCTGCTCGCCGAGCGCGCGAAGGCGGCCGGCGTCTCCGAGGCCGTCTTCGACCGCGGCGGCTACCAGTACCACGGGCGCGTGAAGGCGCTCGCCGAGGGCGCCCGCGAGGGCGGCCTGGCCTTCTAACCACCGACCGACCAGCTTCGAACCGCTACCCTCAGGAACTTCATGGCACTCGGACCCGACCGATCTGTATCCGCCGCCGGCCTCGACCTGCAAGAGCGCGTCGTGGAGATCAACCGCGTCGCGAAGGTCGTCAAGGGCGGCCGCCGCTTCTCGTTCACCGCCCTCGTGGTGGTCGGCGACGAGCGCGAGATCGTCGGCGTCGGCTACGGCAAGGCGAACGAGGTGCCCGTCGCGATCCAGAAGGGCGTGGAGCGCGCGAAGAAGAACCTCATCCGCGTGCCCAAGCACGGCTCGACGATCACGCACCAGACGCTCGGCATCTTCGGCTCCGGCCGCGTGCTGCTGAAGCCGGCCTCGCCCGGTACCGGCGTGATCGCCGGCGGCGGCGTGCGCGCGGTGCTGGAGCTGGCGGGGATCCACGACATCCTCTCCAAGAGCCTCGGCACGCAGAACCCGATCAACCTCGTGAAGGCGACGATGGCGGGGCTCGAGGGCCTGCGCAAGCCGGAGGAGGTCGCCCAGCTGCGCGGCCTGTCCGTCGACGCGGTCCTGGGCCTGGACCCGAACCGCAACCAGGCCACCGCCGAGCTGACGCCCGAGGACGGCGACGCGCCCGCGGAAGGCGAGGCGGCTGAGGAGCCGGTCGCCGTCGGTGCGACGGAGGACGAGGCGTGAGCACGGTCAAGGTCACCCAAGTCAAGTCGCGCAACGGCTCCGACAAGCGCCAGCTCGACACGCTGCGCTCGCTCGGGCTGCGCAAGATCGGCCACACGGTCGAGCAGAGAGACACGCCGGCCCTGCGCGGCATGGTCCATGCGGTCCGTCATCTCGTGAAGGTCGAGGAGGCCGCATGAGCCCCGCAACGAGAACCAGAAAGGCCGACGAGGCCGCCGAGGAGCGCATCGGCCTGCACAACTTGAGACCTGCGCCCGGCAGCCGCAAGGCGCGCAAGCGCGTCGGTCGCGGCGAGGGGTCGGGCCTGGGCAAGACGTCCGGCCGCGGCCAGAAGGGCTACGGCTCGCGCTCCGGCGCGAAGGACCGCGCCCGCTTCGAGGGCGGCCAGATGCCGATCCACATGCGGATGCGCAAGCTGCGCGGTCCGCACATGAAGAAGTCGATGCCGTTCGAACCGTTCCGGACGCACACGCAGCCGGTGAACCTGCTCGACCTCGAGGCGCGCTTCGACAGCGGCGCCGAGGTCACGCTCGAGGCGCTCAACGCGAAGAACCTCGCGACGCGCAGAGGCATCCCGGTGAAGGTGCTCGCGAAGGGCGAGATCACCAAGCCGCTGACCGTTCACGCCCACGCCTTCAGTGCGGCCGCGCGCGAGCGCATCGAGGCCGCCGGGGGAACCTGCCAGATCATCGAGTAGTCGAGTAGGGGGACTCGAGCATGCTCGCGACGATCCTGAGCGCCTTCACAGTCGCGGACATCCGCAAGAAGCTGGCGTTCACCGCGGCACTGCTCGCGCTCTACCGACTTGGCGCGCACATACCGGCTCCGGGCATCAACACGGAGGCCGTCAAGGAGATCCAGAACAGCCTGAGCAACGGCATCCTCGGGCTCCTGAACACCTTTTCGGGCGGCAGCCTCGCGCGTGTCGCGCTGTTCGCGCTCGGGATCATGCCGTACATCACGGCGTCGATCATCATGCAGCTGCTGACGGTCGTGGTCCCGTCGCTGGAGCAGCTGCAGAGAGAGGGCGAGGTCGGCACGCAGCGGATCACGCAGTACACGCGCTACCTGACGGTCGGCCTGGCGGCCGCCCAGTCCATAGCGTACGTGTACCTGTTCAGGTCCTTCCAGGTGCAGGCCGGACTGCCGGTGGTCGAGAACTTCGGCATATCGAAGCTGATCCTGATCGCGGTCTCGCTCACCGCCGGCTGCATGCTCGTCATGTGGATGGGCGAGCTGATCACGCAGCGCGGCATCGGCAACGGCATCTCGCTGATGATCTTCGCGTCGATCGTCTCGCGCCTGCCGCAGGGCGTGCAGGCGTGGTGGACGAGCCCGGACCCGGTCTTCAAGGTGATGATGCCGTTCCTCGCGCTCGGCGTGATCGCCGCCGTCGTGTTCGTGCAGGAGGGGCAGCGGCGGATCCCCGTCCAGTACGCGCGCCGCGTGATCGGCCAGCGCATGACGCAGGGCGGCCAGACCTACCTGCCGCTGCGCGTGAACATGGCGGGCGTGATCCCGGTGATCTTCGCCGCCAGCCTGATGGCCTTCCCGCCGACGGTCGGCCAGCTGATCAACCAGCCGTGGGCGCACGACGTCGCGAACTTCTTCAACCCCGGGAACGCGCCGTACCTGATCGGCGAGACGATTCTCATCATCGCCTTCACCTACTTCTACACGGCGGTCACGTTCAACCCGATCGAGAAGGCCGACAACCTCAAGCGCTACGGCGGCTTCATCCCCGGCGTGCGCCCCGGACGGCCGACCGCCGAGTTCCTCGACCGCATCCTCGCGCGCCTCACGTTCCCCGGTGCGCTGTTCCTCGCCGCCGTCGCGGCGCTCCCGACGCTGCTGATCAACTCGACGAGCGCGAACTTCTTCTTCGGCGGCACCTCGCTGCTGATCGTGGTGGCGGTCGCGCTCGACACGATGAAGCAGCTCGAGGCGCAGCTGATGATGCGCAACTACGAGGGCTTCCTGAAGTAGCCCGACCGGCGGGCGGCTTCCAGGTCTAGTACGTTTCGCTCTCCGTGAGCGAGCTGAATCTCATCCTCTTCGGGCCGCCCGGGGCCGGGAAGGGCACCCAGGCCGCGCGCCTGCAGGAAGACTTCCGCCTGCCGTATGTCGCGACCGGCGACATCCTGCGCGCGGCCGTCAGAGACGGGACGGAGCTGGGCCTGAAGGCGAAGGGCTTCATGGACGCCGGCGAGCTGGTTCCCGACGAGCTGCTGATCGACCTCGTCGTCGACCGCATCAGCGCTGACGACGCCCGTGACGGCTTCATCCTCGACGGCTTCCCGCGCACGCGCGCGCAGGCCGACGCGCTCGCCGAGGCGTTCGAAAGGCTCGGCCGCCGGATCACGGCGGTGCTGCTGTTCGACGTGCCGGACGAGGATCTCGTGCGGCGCATCTCCGGCCGCCGCGTCAGCGTCAAGACGGGCCGCGTCTATCACGTGGAGACCGATCCGCCCAAGCACGAGGGCCGCTGCGACGTCGACGGCTCGCGGCTCGTGCAGCGCGACGACGACAAGCCGGAGGTCGTCAAGAGACGGCTCGACGTCTATCACGAGCAGACGGAGCCGCTCGTCGCCTACTACGACGAGCGCGGCCTGCTGCGCCGGATCGACGGGACCCGCAGCCCCACCGAGGTGCACGACCACGTCCGCGCGGTGCTCGCGACGCTGCGCCTCGAAGATCAGCTGTGATCGTCAAGAAGACGCCAGAGCAGATCGACAAGATGGCCGCGGCGGGGGACATCCTCGTCCGCGCGCTGGAGCTCGTGGAGGGCAAGATCCGCCCGGGCGTCACGACGCAGGAGCTCGACGAGGCGGCCGAGCGCTTCATCCGCTCGCAGGGCGCCGTGCCCGCGTTCAAGGGCTACCGCGGGTTCCCCGGCTCGATCTGCGCCTCGCCGAACGCGATGGTCGTGCATGGGATCCCCGGCGCGTACAGACTCGAACGCGGCGACATCCTGTCGGTCGACGTCGGCGTCGTGTTCGAGGGGTGGGTCGCCGACGCGGCGCGCACGTTCCCGGTCGGGCCGATCACGCCGGTCGCGCAGAAGCTGCTCGACACGACCGAAGGCGCCCTCTTCGCGGCGGTGCCGCAGTGCGTCGCGGGCAACCGCCTGGGCGACATCTCGCATGCGATCCAGCAGCACGTCGAGGCGGAGGGCTTCTCGATCATCCGCTCGCTCGTCGGCCACGGGATCGGGCAGGAGATGCACGAGGACCCGCAGATCCCCAACTACGGGCCGCCCGGGCGCGGACCGCGCCTGGAGGAGGGGATGGTGCTGGCGATCGAGCCGATGGTCACCGCCGGCCGCCATCAGGTGCGAATGGCCGACGACCACTGGTCGATCTTCACGCAGGACGGCTCGCTGGCGGCCCATTTCGAGTTCACGATCGCGGTCACGCCCGACGGGCCCCGCGTGCTGACCCCGTGGCACGAGCACGGGCGTCGCGCCGCGGCGTAGGAACCCTGCGCCCCGCATTCGAGCTTTGCTACTCTTCCTCGTCGCGCTCGGAGTCGCATGACTCCGTGCTGCGTGAAGTCCTCGACGTGGTAGCGGCAGCCGGCCCGGTTGCCAGAGCCGCGGCGACTGGAACCAGCCGAAAGGGATCATGAAGGTACGACCGTCGGTCAAGCCGATGTGCGAGAAGTGCAAGATCATCCGCCGCCACGGGCGCGTGCTGGTCATCTGCTCGAACCCCCGTCACAAGCAGCGGCAGGGGTAGGGCACTCGCGATGGCTCGCATCTCAGGCATCAACATCCCGCTGAACAAGCGCGTCGAGATCGGTCTGACGTACATCTACGGCATCGGTCGGTCGCAGTCGAACAAGCTCCTGGCCGAACTCGGCATCTCGCCGGACACCTACGTCCGCGACCTCACCGAGGACGAGGTCTCAAGGCTCCGCGACCAGATCGACAGAGACCTCATGGTCGAGGGCGATCTGCGGCGCGAGCGCTCGCAGAACGTCAAGCGCCTGATGGAGATCGGCTGCTACCGCGGCCTGCGCCACCGGCGCGGGCTCACGGTCCGCGGCCAGAGAACCAAGACCAACGCGCGCACGCGCAAGGGCCCGAAGCGCATGCAGGTGGCCGGCAAGAAGAAGGCGGGGAAGAAGTAAGTGAGCCCAGCACCGAAGCGCCCGCAGCGCGGCCGCCGCAGAGTCCGCAAGAACATCCCGGTCGGTCAGGCGCACATCAAGACCAGCTTCAACAACACGATCGTCTCCCTGACCGACCGCGAGGGGAACGTGATCGCGTGGGAGTCCGCCGGCGGCGCCGGCTTCAAGGGCTCGCGCAAGTCGACGCCCTTCGCCGCGCAGGTGACTGCCGACGCGGCCGCCCGCAAGGGCATCGAGCACGGCCTGCAGAAGGTCGAGGTCTTCGTCAAGGGTCCCGGCTCCGGCCGTGAGACCGCGATCCGCTCGCTGCAGGCCGCCGGCCTCGAGGTGACCGCGGTTCGCGACGTGACCCCGCAGGCCCACAACGGCTGCCGGCCGCGCAAGCGGCGGCGCGTCTAGGAGTCGCCGCCATGGCACGAGACACCAGCCCACAGTGCAAGCAGTGCCGGCGGGAGGGGCAGAAGCTCTTCCTCAAGGGCGAGCGCTGCCTCACCGACAAGTGCGGCGTCGAGCGCCGCGCCTACCCGCCGGGCGACCACGGCCGCGGGCGTCAGAGACAGAGCGAGTACCGCGTCCAGCTGCGCGAGAAGCAGAAGGCGCGCCGCTACTACGGCGTGCTCGAGCGCCAGTTCCGCGCGTACTACGAGAAGGCCAGCCGCCAGCCGGGCATCACCGGCGAGAACCTGCTGCGCATGCTCGAGTGCCGCTTCGACAACGTGCTCGTGCGCCTCGGCTTCGCCGCCTCGCGCCGCCAGGCCCGCCAGCTGATCCGGCACGGGCACTGGACGATCAACGGCAAGCGCGTCGACATCCCCAGCTACCAGCTGCGCGACGGCGACGTGATCGCGGTCAAGGCCTCCAGCGGCGCGTCGCAGACGATCCGCGACGCGACGGAGCTGACCGGCCAGGTGCCGGCATGGCTGCAGGCCGATCACGACGCGCTGACGGCGAAGGTGCTGCGCAAGCCCGAGCGGCGTGAGATCGCCGCGCCGGTGCTGGAGCAGCTGATCGTCGAGCTCTACTCGAAGTAACGCCCCACTCGCGCGCCGGCCGCTCCGTCCGCGGCTGTGCGACGCGCCCATGACCGCCCCCGGGCGGCGCTCATGACACGACGACGTTAGGACCGACCCCGATGCTCGATTTCCAAGTCCCCCGAATCACCACCGAGACCGTCGAGGAGAACCGCGGTTCCTTCACGATCGAGCCGCTCGACCGCGGGTTCGGCTACACGTTCGGCAACTCGCTGCGCCGCGTGCTGCTGAGCTCGCTCGCGGGCGCCGCGGTGACGAGCGTGCGCATCGAGGGCGTCGCGCACGAGTTCTCGACGATCGCCGGCGTCAAGGAGGACGTGACCGACATCGTCCTCAACCTCAAGGGCATCGTCTGCCGCATGCACTCCGACGCGACGGAGATCGAGGCGCCGCTCGTCGTCACGGGCCCCGGCGAGATCACCGCGAAGGACATCGACCTGCCCTCCGGCGTCGAGATCCTCAACCCGGACGCGCACATCGCGACGCTCGAGAGAAGAACCAAGCTCGAGGTCTACCTGACGATCGGCCGCGGCCGCGGCTACCGCCCCGCTGAGGAGAACAAGTCCGCCGACCAGCCGATCGGCGTGATCCCGATCGACTCGATCTTCTCGCCGGTGCGCCGCGTGGCGTACGCCGTCGAGCAGGCGCGCGTCGGCCAGAAGACCGACTTCGACAAGCTGACGCTCGACATCGAGACCGACGGCTCGATCGACCCGCACGCCGCGCTGCGCGAGGCGGCGGAGATCCTGATCAGCCAGCTGGCGATCTTCACCGACGCCGACCGCGTCGTGGAGCTGCGCGACACGGGCGGCCTCGGCGCGCTCGAGCCGGGCCTCGTCGGCGGCGCCGGCGTGGGCGGCAACTCCGGCGGTCCCGGCGGGCGTCCCGCGAACGCGATGGACGACATCCTGATCGAGGAGCTGGAGCTCGGCGTGCGCTCGTACAACTGCCTCAAACGCGCGGGCATCCAGACGGTCGGCGACCTGATCTCGAAGACCGAGAACGAGCTCAACGCGATCCCGAACTTCGGCAAGAAGTCGATCGACGAGGTCATCGAGACGCTCGAGGGCCGCGGGCTCTCGCTGCGCAACGACTGACGCTCCGGTACCCTCTCCGCTGCCATGCGCCATCAACGCAACCGCTACCAGCTCTCGCGCAGCGCCTCGCATCGCAAGGCGCTGCTGGCGAACCTCTGCAAGGAGGTCATCGAGCACGAGCGGATCAGAACGTCCGAGACGAAGGCGAAGGCCGTCAAGCCCGAGCTGGAGAAGCTGATCACGCTCGCGAAGCGGGGCGACCTGCACGCGCGGCGTCAGGCGCTGTCGGCGCTGGGCCAGGACAAGTTCAGCGTCTACAAGCTGTTCGAGGAGATCGCGCCGCGCTACGCGGGGCGGCCCGGCGGCTACACCCGCATCCTCAAGCTCGGTCCGCGTCGCTCCGACGCGACCGAGATGGTCTTCCTCGAGCTGGTCTGACCGCGGCGCGCGATGGGCGCGCCGCTGGCCACCAAGCTCACGCTGGAGTACGACGGGACCGCGTTCGCCGGCTGGGCGCGGCAGCCCGGCAGACGCACCGTGCAGGAGGAGCTGGAGCGGGCCTTGGCGGTCGTGCTGCGGCGCGACACGGTGCCAGTGACCGTGGCGGGACGCACGGACGCCGGCGTGCACGCCTGGGGGCAGGTCGCCTCCTACGACGGTCCGCCGGCGCCGCCGCACAAGCTGAACGCGCTGCTGCCGGACGACGTCGCCGTGCTGGCCGGCGAGACGGCCGCGCCCGGCTTCAGCGCGCGCCACGACGCGACGAGCCGCGCCTACTGCTACCGCGTGCTCGCACGACGCACCCGCAGCGCGTTCGAGCGCAGCCGGGCGCTGTGGTGGCCGCACCCGCTCGACCGCGAGGCGCTGGACGCGTGCGCGGCGGCGCTCGCCGGCACCCATGACTTCACCGCCTTCACGCCGACGGAGACCGAGCACGTGCGCTTCGAGCGCGACGTGCGCTTCGCGGCGTGGCGGGAGGACGGCGACGTGCTGAGCTTCTGGATCGAGGCCGACGCGTTCCTGCGCAACATGAACCGCGTGCTCGTCGGGACGATGCTGGAGGTCGCCGGCGGGCGGCGCAGCGCGGAGGACTTCGCCGCGCTGCTGGACGGCGCGCCCCGCACGCAGGCCGGCAAGACGGCGCCGCCGCAGGGTCTGTACCTCGCCGGCGTGGGATATGACGGGCGGGCGGTCTTGGCGGGGGACCCTCCGACTACCATCCGAGGCCGATGAAGGTCCTCCTGACCAACGACGACGGGATCGACGCCGAGGGCCTCCAGACGCTGCGGCGCGCGCTGCTGGAGCTGCCGGGGATCGAGCTGGCGGTCGTCGCGCCGGACGGCAACCGCTCCGCGACCGCGCGCTCGATCACGACGCGCCGGCCGCTGTGGGTGGAGCAGGTCGACTTCGAGGACGGCACGCACGGCTTCGCGACCGACGGCACGCCGGTCGACTGCGTGCGGCTCACGAAGCTCGGCCTGATCGACGGCTTCCAGCCCGAGATCGTCGTCTCGGGCATCAACCACGGGCTCAACCTGGGCGACGACATCACCTACTCCGGCACCGTCGCGGCCGCGTTCGAGGCGCTGCTGCTGGAGCTGCCGGGGATCGCCGTCTCGCAGCAGTCGCACGCGCGCGAGCTCGACTTCCGCCTCGGTCGCACGTTCGACTTCGAGACGGCGGCCGCGTTCACCGCGCGGCTGGTGGCGGAGCTCGGCGAGGTGCCGCTCGCGAGCGGGACGCTGCTGAACGTCAACGTGCCCGGCGGCGAGCCGGAGGGCGTCGAGGTCACCACGCTCGGGAAGCGCATCTACGACGACGTGCTGCAGCTGCAGGACGAGCAGCATCCGAACCGCCGCCTGTTCCGCATCTACGGCGACGCCGTGCAGACGGGCGACGAGGCCGGCACCGACATCGCCGCGATCGCGGCGGGGAGAATCGCGGTGACGCCGGTGCACTTCGACCTCACGCACCGCGCCGGCATCGGCGCGCTGGAGCAGCACGACCTCGCGCGGCTGATCGCGCCGGCCGCGCGCGAGGTGGAGTGAGCGAAACCGGCCCCGCCCACCCGCCCCCCGCCGCCGTGGTCGCGCGCGTGGCGGAGCTCCGCCGAGAGCTCAGCTACCACGGCCACCGCTACTACGTCCTCGACGACCCCGTCATCGGCGACGACAGATACGACGCGCTGCTCGACGAGCTGCGCGCGCTCGAGGCCGCGCACCCCGAGCTGGTGACGCCCGACTCGCCGACGCAGCGGGTCGGCGGCGAGCCGGTCTCCCACCTCGAGAAGGTCACGCACCTGCAGCCGATGCTGTCGCTCGCCAACGCGCGCAGCGACGCCGAGCTGCAGGGCTGGATCGAGCGCATGCGCGGCCACCTCGCGCGCGAGGGGATCGAGGACCCGCGCTTCGAGTACGTCGTCGAGCCGAAGGTCGACGGGCTCGCGATCTCGCTGCTGTACGAGGACGGTGTGCTGGTGCGCGGCGCCACCCGCGGCAACGGCGAGGTCGGCGAGGACGTGACGCACAACCTGCGCACGGTCGGCTCGATCCCGCTGTCGATCGAGGACGCGCCGAGACGCGTGGAGGTGCGCGGCGAGATCTACATCTCGCTCGCCGACTTCGAGCAGGTCAACCTGCGACGCGCCGAGGCGGGGCTGTCGACCTTCATGAACCCGCGCAACTCGGCCGCGGGCGCGATCCGCCAGCTCGATCCCAGACAGTCGGCCGAGCGGCCGCTGTCGATGTGGGCGTACGGGATCGGCGTGCACGAGGGGCTGACGATCACGAGCCACTGGGACGCGCTCGAGTGGCTGAAAGCGCACGGCTTCCGCGTGAACCCCGACGTGGCGAAGCTGGCGACCGACGCCGCGGTGATCGAGCGCTGCCGCCAGTGGGAGCAGCAGCGCGGCGGGCTCGCGTTCGAGATCGACGGCGCGGTCGTGAAGGTCGACGACTACGAGCTGCAGCGGCGGCTCGGCGTCGTGGGGCGCGACCCGCGCTGGGCGATCGCGTGGAAGTTCCCGCCGACGACCGCCGTCACGAGACTGATCGCGGTCCACTGGAACGTCGGCAAGTTCGGCTCGCTGCACCCGTTCGCCGAGCTGGAGCCGGTGCACGTCGGCGGCGTGACGGTCAAGCAGGCGACGCTGCACAACGAGGAGGACCTCGCGCGCAAGGACGTGCGGCCGGGCGACGACGTGATCGTGCTGCGCGCCGGCGACGTGATCCCGCAGGTGATCTCGCCCGCACCGCATGTCGTGGAGCGCGAGGACCGCGGGCCGGCGCCGCTGCCGCCGTCGGAGTGCCCGATCTGCGGGACGCCGACGGTCAAGCCGCAGGACAGCGTCTTCACGCACTGTCCGAATCTCGCGTGCCCCGGCCGCCGCTGGCAGCTGCTGACGCACTTCGTCTCGCGCGGCGCGATGGACGTCGACGGGATCGGCGAGAAGCAGGTCTCGATGCTGATGGACAAGGGCCTCGTGAGAACGGCTGCCGACTTCTACCGCCTCACCGCCGAGCAGCTGATGGAGCTGGAGCGCTTCGGCGAGGTCTCCGCGCGCAATGCGGTGAGCGCGATCGAGGCGTCGAAGCAGCGGCCGTTCGGGCGCGTGCTGTTCGCGATCGGGATCGAGGGGATCGGCGCCGTGACCGGGCGCAACCTCGCGCAGCGCTTCCGCTCGATCGAGGCGCTGACGGCCGCGAGCGCCGAGCAGATCGCCGACACGCCGGGCATCGGGCCGATCGTCGGGCAGCTGGTCCACGAGCAGCTGCAGGACGAGCGGATGCGCGCGCTGATCGCGGACCTGCGCGAGCTGGGCCTGCGGCTGGAGGAGGAGGGCCCGCCGCCCGGCGAGGGGCCGCTGGCGGACAAGATCGTGGTGCTCACGGGGACGCTGCCGACGCTCACGCGCGAGCAGGCGACGGAGCGGATCCTCGCCGCCGGCGGCCGCGTGACCTCGTCGGTGTCGAGAAGAACGGACTACGTGGTGGCGGGGGAGGCGGCCGGCTCGAAGCTCGAGAAGGCCGAGCGGCTGGGGGTGCCGGTGCTCGGCGAGGACGGCCTCGAGGCGCTGCTGCGTGGCGAGCAGCCCGGTTAGCGTCCGGCGACGGATCCTGCCGCGCTCGCCTGAGGGGTGGCGCGCGGCAGCGCTGCTCGCGCTGCCGTTCCTCGCGGGCGTGATCGGCTTGCGCGGCCTCACGCACGTGATGCCGACGTTCCACGCCGGCGACGAGGCGAACTACCACCTGCCGACGATCGAGCAGTTCGCGCGGCAGCTGTGGACGCCGGACCTCGTCCACTACCGGGCCGCGCAGACGCCGCTGTTCCACCTGACGATCGCGGCCTGGAGCAGACTCGTCGGGCTGGAGCTGTGGCGGCTGCGCGTCGTCGAGGCGCTGATCTCCTATGGCGCGGCGTTGGTGCTGTACCGCCTGCTGCGCCGCTACGCCGGCTTCGGGATGGGCGGCGCGGTCCTGCTGGCGGCGCTGTTCGCCTGCTCGCCGTATGTGTTCGGGCAGTCGTTCATCCTCGTGACGGACAACCTCGGACTGCTGCTGACGCTGGTCGCGATCGAGCGGCTGCTGGCGTTCGAGCGCGGCGGCGGGCTGCCGGCGTTCGCGTCCGCCTGCGGCGCGATCGCGCTCGCGCTGCTGACGCGCCAGAGCGCGGCGTGGTTGGGGCTGCTCGCGTTCGCGGTGTTGGCGCTGCGCGCGCCGCGCCCCGACCCGCGCACGCTGGCCGGCGGCGTGGCGCTGCTGGGGCTCGCGGCGCTGCCGCTGCTCGCGCTCGTGCTGGCGTGGCACGGGCTCGTGCCGCCGACCGCCGACCCGGCGTCCTGCGGGCTGTGCGCGCCGGAGCAGGGGCGGCTCGGCTGGGCCGGCGACTCGCGCCTGCGCGCACCGCTCTACGCGATCGCGATCGCGGCGGTCTACGGGACGCTGCTGCACGGGCCGGCGCTGTGGGACGAGCTGCGCGCCGGCGGCCGGCGGGCGTGGCGGCTGCCGCTGCTTGCCGCGGCGGTCGGCGCCGTCGCGCTGCTGGTCGTGCCGCTGGCCTTCCACACGGGCGACGAGGGCTGGCTCTGGCGCCTCGCGCGCAGCGGGCCCGAGCCGCTCGGGACGGCATGGGTCTTCTGGCCGCTCGTGCCGCTCGGCTGCGCGGTGCTGGCGCTGGTCGCGCGGCGCAGCGGCTGGCGCTCGCTGCCTGTCCTGCTGCTCGGCAGCTTCCTGCTCGCGCAGCTCGCGACGCGGCTCGCCTACCAGAAGTACTTCGACCCGTTCGTGCTGCTCGGGCTGCTGCTCGCGATGCGGCCGGAGCAGCTGCGCGACCGCCGCGCGCTCGCCGGCTGTGCCGCCGTGGCGCTGCTGAGCGCCGGCTTCGTGCTGGCGTTCGTGACCGGCGCGATCCAGTACGAGACGTGATGCTCAGCGGGCCGCGGCGGGCGCGGCCCCGCCGCCGGCGGGCGCCGGCGCCGGCGTGCTCGGCGGGGCGGCGACCGGCGTCGTCGGAGCGGTGCCGTCCGGTCGCGTGCGCGCGATCGCGATCGCGAGGCGGTCCTCGGCAGCTTTCGCGACAGGCGTGTAGACGAGGTTCTCGATGAACGCGAACGCGAGCAGGTGGCCGTTCGGCGTGCGGCAGTAGCCGGCGAGCGCGGAGACGTCGTGCAGCGTGCCGGTCTTCGCCTGGCAGCGGTCCTGCGCGCTCGTGCGGCGCATGCGGTCGACGAGCGTCCCGGAGCGGCCGGCGACCGGCAGCGCGGCGCGCAGCTCCGCGTTGCCGCGCAGCGCGCTCAGCAGCGCGACGACCTGGCGGGGCGAGACGCGGTCCGCGCGCGAGAGGCCGGAGCCGTCGACGATCTGCGGACGCACGCCATAGCGCGCGACCGTGCGCTTGACGACGCGCACGCCGGCGACGGTCGAGCCCGCGCCGCCGAACTGCGCCCCCACGTCCTTCAGCAGCATCTCGGCGAAGAGGTTGTCGGAGGGGACGAGCGTGAGGCGCACGAGCGTCGCCATCGTCGGCGAGTCGACGCTCGCGATCTCCGCCGCGTCCGCCGGCGCGATGCCGGCCGCCGGGGCCTGCGCGACGCGGACGCCCGCGCGACGCAGCTCCAGCGTCAACTGCTGGGCGGCGAACTTGGCCGGCTGCCGCTGCAGCGCGCTGCCGTCCTCGCGCGCGAGGCCGCGGTTGTAGAGCAGGCCGCCGAGCGGGCCGCCGATGTCGAGGTCGAGCGCGTAGCCGTTGGCGGGTCCGCCGCGCAGCGTGTCGAGCCACGATTCGTCGCCGCGGACGCGTCCGCTCACGCGCGCGATGCCGGCGGCGCGCACGCGCGCGGCGAGCGTCGAGACGGTGCTGCCGAGGCCGTAGGCGAGCCGGTCGAAGCTGGCGCTGCCGAAGGTCGGGTCGCCGCCGCCGCGCAGGTAGAGGTCGCCCTGCCACGTGCCGGCGTCGTCGAGCGCGCCGGCGCCGAGCACGCGCGTCCGCAGCGTCGCATCGGGGCCGAAGCGCAGCAGCGCCGTCGAGGTCGTGAACAGCTTGTTGACCGAGGCGGGGATGCGGGGGACGTCGGCGCGCACGGACGCGAGCGTGCGCCCGCTCGTCGTGTCGAGCACGTAGCCGCCGGAGATCCCGCCGGCGCGCGCGAGCCCGCGCGCGATGAGCCCGTCGAGCGGCGCCGCCGCCGCGGCGCCGCCGCCCGCGACGAGCGCCGACAGGGCGAGCAGGGCGATGACGCAGCGGCGCACGCGCGTTCCAACAGCGCTCCGGCGTGGAAGTAGCGGTCGGTTGCGGCCGAACGGCGCCGTACAATCTTGTTGCATGGGCAAGGTTGTCAGCCTCGAGACGTCCGCCAGAGCGCGGAGAGCGGCGACATCGTCGCAGGGTCGCCGGGCGGCCGCACGCCAGCAGAAGCCCTCGAAGACCGCGCTGGTGCTCGGCGGCGGCGGCTTCACCGGCGCCGTCTACGAGATCGGCGCCCTGCGCGCGCTCGACCTGCTGTCGGTCAACCGTTCGGTGACCGACTTCGACGTGTTCGTCGGCACCAGCGCCGGCTCCTTCGTCGCCGCGATGACGGCGAACGGCGTCTCGCCCGAGGAGATGATGCGCGTGCTCGACCGCCAGGCGCCGACGCCCTTCCCGGAGATCGCGCTCGGCACGCTGCTGTCGCTGAACCTGCGCGAGCTGGCGAGCAAGGCGGTCGCGTTCCCGTGGCGGATGGCGAGGCTCGGCTACAACCTCGCCCGCCACGTCGGCCAGGTGTCCGCGCTCGACGTCGTGCTCGGGATCGCCGAGGGCCTGCCGTCGGGGATGTACTCCGGCAACGGGATCGAGGACTACGTACGCCGCGTGCTCGCCGACGACGGTCGCACGGACGACTTCCGCGAGCTGGAGCGCGAGCTGTTCATCACCGCGACGGATCTCGACACCTGCGAGCGCGTCGTGTTCGGCACCTCCGGCTGGGACGACGTGCCGATCTCGACCGCGGTCCGCGCCTCGACCGCGCTGCCGATGGTCTACGAGCCGGTCTGCATCGGCGACCGCGAGCTGGTCGACGGCGGCCTGATGTCGACGACCAACCTGGATCTCGCCGTCGAGGCCGGCGCGAGACTCGTGATCGTCGTCAATCCGCTCGTGCCGTACGTCAACGAGGCGCGGCGCGAGAACCCGCTGCATCCGCGCGTCTCCGACATGGGCTTCCCGCAGATCGGCTACCAGGCCTTCAAGCTGATGACCTACCAGCGCCTGCACGACATCCGGCAGCGCTGGGAGGACCGCTACCCCGGCGTCGACTTCGTGCTGATCGAGCCGGACGCGACCGACGAGCTGATGTTCCGCACGAGCGTGATGGACTACGGCCATCGCGTGCAGATCGCCAGCCACGGCTTCCGCTCCGTGACGGTGAGACTCGCCGAGGACTATCCGCACCTCAAGCAGGTCGCCGCCAAGCACGGGATCGAGATCTCCGCCACGCGCGTGCGCAAGGTCGTCAAGCACTTCGCCGCCGAGACCGAGCAGACGGCGCGCTGGCGCAAGATCCTCGAGCAGACGACCGGCACGCTGCTGCGCCAGAGCGCCTCCGAGTAGCTCAGCGCGCGCCGAGCGCGGTGCGCAGCGCGTCGAGCAGGCGATCCGACGCGGCCGGGCTCTGGACCGTCACGCGCACGTGGTGCTCGTCGCCGAGGCTTGCGCCGCTCATCACGCGCACGCCGCTGCGCTGCAGGCGCAGCGCCAGCTCGCTGCCGGACAGGCCGGTCGGGCGCAGCCACAGCACGTTCGCCTCGCTCGGCCCGGCGTCGAGCGGCAGCTCGTGCACGGCGTCCAGCAGCCGCGTGCGCTCGGCCGCGACGGCGGCGCGCCGCTCGATCAGCTGGGCGTCGCATCTGCGCAGCGCCTCGAGCGCGCCGGTCTGAACCGGCAAGCCGATCCCCAGCGCAGGTGCGATCCGCGCCAGCAGCGGCTCGGAGCCGGGGCCGCCGAGCGCGTAGCCGGCGCGCAGGCCGGCGAGTCCGTAGGCCTTCGAGAAGGTGCGGAAGATCAGCAGGCGCGGGTGGTCGTCGAGCAGCGCGAGCGCGGCGCCGTTCGGCTCCGCGGTGACGAAGTCGGCAAGCGCCTCGTCGAGCAGCAGCGAGACGGGCTCGGGCAGCGCGTCGAGCAGCGCGCGCAGCGCATCGACTCCGAGGTGCTCTCCGGTGGGGTCGTTCGGGTTGCACAATGCGATCGCTCTCGTGGCCGGCGTCACCGCCGCCAGCAGCCGCTCGACGTCGTGTCCGCCCGGGACCGGCGTCGCGCGCCCGCCGGCGCGCTGGGCCATCACCGGGTAGAGGCCGTACGAGGGCCAGGGGGTCAGCAGCTCGTCGTCGGGCGCGAGCAGCGCCTGCGCGGCGGCGTTCAGCAGCTGCGCGGCGCCGTGGCCGACGGCGACGCGGTCCGGCTCGACGCCGTTGCGCCGGCCCAGCTCCCGCCGCAGCTCCTCGGCCGTCGGATCCGGTGCGACGTTGAGCGCGCCCCGGGCGGCGAAAGTGACGGCGTTGACGACGTCGGGGTGGGGCAGCTCGTGCCACGTGGTGCGGGAGAGATCGAGCTCCTCGATCCGCGCGAGCGCGCGCCGGCGATGCTCGTCGGCCTGCTCGCGCAGCTGCTCGGTGACCTCCTCGTCGGTCATGCCGGCGAACTGCTTGTAGTAGTCGAGCAGACCCATCGCGGCGCCGGGCTCAGCCGCCGCCGAGCATGCTCTGGGCGTCGAAGCCGCCCAGCGTCGCGCCGCTGAAGAAGGTGAACCAGATGCCGAAGATCGGCACGCCGATCATGCAGCAGATCAGGAAGATCCGCCCGATCACGCCTTCGCGCTGGTCATGGCCGGCGGCGCGCCGTACGAGGATCCAGGCGTAGTCGAGCCGCTTGAGCGCCATCAGGCCGAGCAGCAGGCCGCCGCCGAGCGTGGCGAACGCGGCCAGCAGGCCGAAGCCGACGCTGTCGGTCCAGTACTGCAGATGCCCCCCCATCCACAGGCACGCGAGCGGCAGCGGGCCCCAGAAGCACAGGTTCACGACCACCATCGCGGCCAGCAGGCCCGCGGAGACGAGCCCGTCGATCCGCTGGCGTCTCGCGTCGCCGCGTCTCGGAGCCGTGCGGTACTGCACCGGGCGCGTACCGGGGCGTCGGGTGACGAAGAGGCCGCCTGTGTCGCTGGGATCGGTTCGCATGCGCGTCTTTGCAGAGGGTAAAGGCTGTCGGGAGCGATCTGCGGTGGATGGGACCCTGAGATCGACCCTGAGATTCAGCTCGCGTAGAGCTCGTCGAAGATCGGTCTGTACTTCTCGTTGACGACGTTCCGCTTGACCTTGAGCGTCGGCGTCAGCTCGCCCGTCTCCTGCGAGAGGTCGTGGCCGAGGATCGCGAGCTTCTTGACCTTCTCGACCTGCGCGTACTTCTCGTTCGCGGCGTCGAGGTGCCGCTGGATCATCGCGTGCACGTCGGGGTGTCTCGCCAGCTGCTCGACGTCGCCCGGAAGGCCGTTCTGCTGCGCCCACGGGACGATCTCCTCGGCGTCGAGCGTCACGAGCATGACCGGATACGGGCGGCGGTCGCCGTACATCACCGCCTGCGATACCCAGCGGCACTGCTTCATGTCGTTCTCGATGTTCGCCGGCGTCAGGTTCTTGCCGCCCGCCGTGATGATGATGTCCTTCTTGCGGCCGGTGATCGAGAGGAACCCGTCTTCGTCGAGCGAGCCGAGGTCGCCGGTGTGCAGCCAGCCGTCCTCGACGGCGCCGAACGAGGCGTCGGCGTTGTTGTGGTAGCCGGCGAAGATGTTCTCGCCCCTGATCAGGACCTCGCCGTCGTCGGCGATTCTCACCTCGACGCCGGGGAACGGCTTCCCGACGGTGCCGAACTTGTAGTCGTCGAGCGACTGGAAGGTCGCCGCCGTCGCCGTCTCGGTCATGCCGTAGCCCTCGAACACCGGTACGCCGCAGGCGAAGAAGAACTCGAGGATCTCCTTCGCGATCGGCGCCGCGCCGGAGACCGCCTGGCGCATTCTGCCGCCGAACGCCGCGCGGACCTTGCTGAACAGCTGCTCCTCGGCCTGGTCGAAGTGCTCCTGCAGCTCGGGCGGAACCGGCTGGCCGGCGAGCTGGAGCTCGCGCACCTGGATGCCGACGGCGACCGCCTTCCTGATCAGCTCCGGGTCGCCGTTGGACGTGACGAGCGTGTAGATCTTCTCGAAGATGCGCGGGACCGACGGGAAGTTCGTCGGTCTGACCTCGTTCAGCTCGACGACGATCTGCTGCGGGTCGTTGCTCCAGTACGCGAGCGCGGCGCCGACGTCGAAGCTCAGCAGCTGGATCAGCAGCGCGAACGAGTGCGCGAGCGGCAGGTAGAGGTACGTCAGCTCGTCGCTCTCGACCGCGCGCGTGGACTGCGCCATCGTGAGGATCGCGCGGTAGTTGCCGTGCGTGAGCACGCAGCCCTTCGGCGGGCCGGTCGTGCCTGAGGTGTAGATGATCGTGAAGGGGTCCTCCGGCTTGACGGCCGCGATGCGGCGGTCGAGCTCGGAGCGGTCGCCGTGGCCGCCTCTGGCGCGCAGGTCGTCGAGCGCGATGGCGTCGGCCGGCGCGCCCTCGGCGTCGATCGCGATCACGTGCTCGAGCGCCGGCAGTCTCGCGCGCACCTCGGCGATCTTCGCGACCTGCACGGCGTCCTCGCAGATGACCGCCTTGGCGCCCGAGTCGGCCAGCACCCACTCGCACTCCTCGGGCGAATTGGTCGGGTAGATCGGGACGACGCACGCGCCGGTCTCGGTCGCGCCGAAGTCGCAGTAGGTCCACTCGGGACGCGTGCGGCAGAGGATCGAGACGCGGTCGCCCGGCTCGATGCCGAGGTCGACGAGCCCCAGGCCGATCTCCTGCGCGGCCGCCGCCGTCTCGGCGACCGTCACGTCCCGCCAGGCGCCGTCGCGCTTGACCTTCACGGCCACGCGATCGCCGTAGCGCTCGGCCGCCAGCGGCAGCAGGTCGGCGATCGTCCTCGAGCCCGTCGATGCCTCGGTGCCGCTCGTCGCGCTGGCGCTGGCGTCCATCTGGGGGCGTCCTCCCTCGTGCCGGAAATGCTGGAGTTTCCGATTTTAGGCGCGGGAGGGAAGCGGCGCGCCGGGATATGGCGCGCCGGTGGCGACCTATCCGGTCGCGAGGCGCGGCGGCGGGGCGGCGGCAGCCGGGTTGACCTCGTGCAGGCTGGCCATGAAGAGGGTCTTGTCGATGCGACCCTGGAAGATCGGGACGCCCATCTCCAGGCACTTGGAGATGACGTCGCGGCGTTCGAGTCCGGCCTCGCGGGCGAGCTCCGTGGGCGTCAGGTGAATTGCCATCGGAACGGGACCTCCTGTTGGGAGAACGCTACATGTGCCACTTATACCGCTGTCCACGGACGTGGCGCAACGGCAGAGGTCCGCTTGTAGGGAGGTTTCGTGAACGTCGAGCGCTCAGACCGGGTTCGGAATGTCGACGAACACGTGGCGCACGCCGAAGCGCTGCTCGACGAGCTCGCCGAGACGGCGGATCCCGAACGTCTCGGTCGCGTAGTGGCCGGCGGCGACGAAGTGGATGCCGCTCTCGCGCGCCTGCGCCATCACGTGCTCCTTCGGCTCGCCGGTGAGGAAGGCGTCGAGGCCCAGGTCGATCGCTTCGCCGAGGCTGTTGGCGGCCGAGCCGGAGACGATCCCGAGCGTGCGGATGCGGCCGGGGCCTCCGTCGAACACGAGCGGGGTGCGGCCGGCGACGCCCGCGATGCGCTCGAACAGCTCGCCTGCCG
>Ga0308176_10000395_pt1 | contig 28005 bp, 24 predicted proteins | sample PhyCR2_3_FD_203890 | JGI IMG/M metagenome (GOLD analysis project Ga0308176, IMG submission 203890) | Soil microbial communities from UC Gill Tract Community Farm, Albany, California, United States - DLSLS.C.R2 | ecosystem: Environmental > Terrestrial > Soil > Agricultural land | place: USA... | reverse complement strand
CACTGAAAAAATAATTTGCCTTCTTAGTTTCTGGTACGGTGAATGCGCCGCGGTAGGAAATTTATTTGGAAAACAAAACGGCATCCGCCATTCTTGCTGGCTGTTGGGACAAGATGCAAGAAAAGGAAATAGCTATCCGCAACGGCATTTTTTGCCGCCCGATAATTTGATTGCGCTTTCCCATTTTATTCAAACAGAATTTGAAAGAAATTACGGATTGAAGCCTGCGCACGTTATTCCACCGGCCATAAACCCACAACACATGCCGCAAACCGTGGATGAAAAAGATATTGATCTTGTCGGTGCGGGTTCCTTGATCCCATTGAAACAATACGATGTTTTTATCCGCGCCGTTGCGGAAATAAAAAAAGAAAAACCAGGTGTGAAAGCATTGTTGATTGGTGATGGACCAGAGAAAGAAAAACTTCAAAACTTAATCATTCGTTCTTCGCTTCTCGATAACATAGAAATAACCGGCGAGCTTTCGCACGAAGAAGTGATCAAAGCCATGCAAAGAAGCAAAGTGTTCCTGCATCCTTCATCTTACGAAGGCTTCGGCGTGGTCTGTCTTGAAGCTTTGTATGCAGGCGCACAGGTTGTAAGCTTTGTTCAACCAATGAAAACGGTAATTGATGGCTGGCATGTGGTGAAGACAAATGAAGAAATGGCGCAGTTGGCAAAAAAGCTTCTAAACGATGATGCGGCTTGTTATAAAAGCAGACTTCCCTTTTCGATGAACGACCTTGCTAAAAAACTGATGAAGATATTGAGCGCATGCAATCATGTTTTTGCGGCACAATAAGGGAATAAGGTTTATAAAGATTAGGGATAAGTTGCTATTAAGGTGGTCACACCGCAACCATTATCAACCGTCAACAGCATACAACCAGTAACCTTATTACCTTAATAGCATACAACATGAAACCAACCTTATCACCTTATTTATGGCGAGAGAACAGAAAGAAATTTTGCTGAAAAACCCATCTACACAATTATCTAAATTCGTCAACTCATTTACAACCCGATCGCCGCAAAATGGCTTTACCGGCTTTTTTCAAAGGCACAACGCTAAACGGTTTGTATTGCCATGCTTTTAAAAATTGCGTTATTGCTTGCTTCCTGTTGGCTTCCTTTAAAAAATCTTCGCCAAAGTTTATGTACAGCTTAAACAAGGCCGAGCGAAAAAGCCTGCGCGGAAGTTTGTCTTTAAAATCGTGAATGAGTTGCACGCCTTCATAATAACTTTTTATCCAGTTTGGATTGCTGTAACTGCGCTCGTGCAAACGCCGAAAGACCAGCGGCTCGTAAAGAATTACGCCGTTGAAATGATAAGCCAGCGTGGCGATAAAATCCACGTCGGAAAAGGCTTTTATTTCGCGGAAGTAACCTGTTTTCTGCAAACATTCTCTTCGGAACAACAAGGCTTGCGTAAAGCCTGGCACTTCCGATTGAAAGAAAGAAAGAAACAGGCGATCATATTTAATGCCCGTTTGCTTTTTGTAAAAATATTCAAGGGATTGATGCGGTGTTTTGAAATTGTAACCGCCTGTAAGCGAAAAGCCGGCTTCGGGAAATTGATTCAGCAAAGCGATTTGCTTTTCAATTTTTGTGGGCGCCCAAAGATCATCAGAATCCAGGAACGCCACAAATTCACCCGACGCGTTTTGAAGGCCTTTGTTTTTTATTGCTCCGCCAATGCCGATGCGACCGGCTTTATAAAAACGGATTCTTTCATCATTAATGTTCCTCACCACATCTTCTGTGTCGTCGTCCGAGCCATCATCAACAATGATCAGTTCCCATGCAGCATAAGTTTGTTGCCGTATGCTTTCAATGCTTTCGGCAATAAAAGCGGCTCGGTTGTACGAGGGCATGATGATGCTGACTTTTGGCAAGGCCATTCTTTGCGTTTACACGTTAAAAGAAAGAAGCGTTTCGTTTATTTTGGCCGCAATGGCTTTGAAAGAAAGTTCACTGATGAATTGCCGCAACACTTTTTCTCTTTCTGTTTCTTTGTTCAACGTCATTGATTTTCTGAGTGTTTCAAAAAGCGCTTCGGCGTTGCCGGCTTCGTACAGTAAACCACATTCTCCTTGGCCCGTCATTTTCCGAAAAGAAGCAATGTTGGTAAGCACCGGAATACAACCGCAAGACATGGCTTCGCACACCGCAATGCCGCTGCCCTCATAATGCGAACCGGAAACAACGAAATTGGCTTCGCGAAAATATTTTTCCAGTCCCGCGTGCGGAATTTTTCCAATCAACCGAACGGCATTTTTGATTTTCGACTCCTTCAGAAGGCTTTCTATTTGTGGCAGCAATCCGTCTTCGTGATAAATCATGTTCAACTTTGCTGACGGTTCAATTTCCGCGAAGCGAAGAAAGGCTTTCACAACCGTCAGCGGGTCTTTGTTTTCATCGAGGCGGCCAACCCAAAGGAAATTATTGCTGGCATCGCCTTTGTTTGCAATCGCCTCTTGAGAATAAAAAACGGAAGAAGCTTCCATTACTTCCACAATCTTTTTATCGTTTGCAACGATTCCTTTTCCCACCCACTCCTTCCCCATTTCTTTAGCGGTAAAAAGATAACCATCAACGCATCGGTCGGCAAGCCTTTGCAAGCCTTTGCGCCAGCCCTTCTGCGGTTTCTCGGCGTGATTCTGCACGATAATTTTTACGCTTGCTCCAAGCGCCTTGCGCAACTGCATTACCTGAAAAGGAAAATGCAGCCCATGAACGATCACGGCATCGGGCTTAAGCTTTTTAATGTGACGGTGCAATTGCTGCGGAACATAAAGCTTGGGCTTTTGAAAATTCAGGAAATGATAGGTTACCCCTTTATGGATTAGCTCTCCATTGTAATTGATCTGTTCAATGCTGATGACCTCGTGCAGCTTTGCGAGTTCTTCCAATGTGCCGGCATGAAAATTTATTCTCTCCAGCCAAGCCAACGGTTCGCTGAATTCTGCCGTATTGATATAAGCGGTACTGACGATTTTCATTTTGACGAAACAAAGAATGAACGTAGCCAAAAAAATATTCACCAAACTAAATGGCCTGCATTACCCGCAGGACTATCTCTGCTTTGCGGCTGAAACCTTTGACGGCCCGCTTCGTACCTACCTCGTGCAAGATGGCGAAATAAAAAAAGACATCACAAGTCTTCACGCTTTCGTCGGCTATTGCCCGGTACTCTTTGCTTTGCCGGCCTTTACAGAAATAAACGAGAGCGAATTCATCGAGGTTGCTTTTTGTCCTGACGATCTTGATGCTGGCGAGAAATGGACACAGAAAAAGTCGGCCGCTTTTCTCTCTTTAAAAAGAATAAAACGCCAGCAAACAGGCGAGGGTGAAATCTTTTATTACGAAGGCGTTGCGGGAAAACATCATTTTACGTCAACCTTTCAGCAGGTGGTGGGCCAACTTTACAACCGGCTTTACAACAACAAAGCGGGCAACGTTTTTTTGAAAGGCAACCTGCACAAGCAAGTGCAAATTGCTTATTGCGTTCCGCGAAAAATTTGTCTTGTTACGGTCGGCATGAACTACGCGTACAATCTCTTTCCCACAGATTTACACGGACAGGTTGGCGAAAGTCATTACGTGGTTTCGCTACGCCACGAAGGCAAGGCCTGCAAACAAGTGTTGGCGGCACAAAACATTGTGTTATCTGATGTACAGGCTTCGTCCTTTCGCACAACGTATGGCCTCGGAAAAAACCACATGCAACCGTTGAAAGATCTTTCCGCTTTTGCCTTTTCAAAAAAACTTTCGGCACTCCTTCATCTTCCCTTGCCCAACGGCGCAGTGAAGTACAAAGAGCTTTCGCTGGAAGATTCCCTCGATGCAGGCATTCACAAACTGCTGCTGTTTAAAATCACCAACACACAACGAGTGACCAACGAACCCGAGACGCTTGTACACGTGCACAATGTTTACGCCACTTGGCGCCGCAAAAAAGGATTGCCGGGCAACTATTTGTTGCGATAGCCGTATTTATCAGCAACCGGTCAATCATTGCCCATGCAAAAAGTTTTGCTGTTTAATCCACGAAGCGCCAATTACAAGCCCCGCATTCCTAATTCCATTTTAAACATTGCTGCGTCCATCGAAGGAAGTTTTGATTATGCGATTGTTGACGGCAACCTCGAAGACGATCCCTGGACAAAGATTGAACGCTATTTAACGAGCGGTGAGTTTGGCTATTTTGGTTGCACGTGCATGCCCGGCCCGCAATTGAAACAAGCCATTCCCGTTTCAAAAAAACTTAAAGCGCAATTTCCGGCCGTCAACGTTATCTGGGGCGGTTACTTCCCGTCCAATCATCCAAAAGTTGTGCTTTTCTCAGACTACGTTGACTTCATCGTCAACGGGCCCGGTGACAAAACTTTTCCTGCATTACTGCAAGCTTTGGAAACGGATCAACCTTTTGAAAACATTCCCAACCTCATTTACAAAAAAGACGATACAATCATCAAAACAAGAAAGGATGAATTGTACGACCAGGACAGTCTGCCGCCGCTGCCTTACGATAAACTCAACAGTTTTTACCCGTTGAAAAAGTATTTGGGCAAAACTTATCTCGGCACAAAAACCATTGCGTATCATTCCAGCGTTGGTTGTCCGTTTACCTGTTCATTTTGCGCCGTAGTTCCTATTTACAACGCACGATGGAAAGGCAAATCGGCCGAAAGAGTTTACAGCGACATCAAATACTTAAAGGAAAAATTTGGCGGCAATGCCATTGAGTTTCACGACAACAACTTTTTTGTTTCGGAAAAACGAACGGCGGAATTCTCAAAACTAATCATGCAGGAAGACATGGTTTGGTGGGGCGAGGGAAGAATTGACACCATCAACAAATATTCAGATGAAACGCTAACGTTGATGCGCCAATCGGGTTGCAAGATGATTTTCTTTGGCGCCGAAACCGGCAACGACGAAGTGCTTAAAAAAATGGACAAAGGCGGCACGCAAAGCGCCGCACAAATACGGGCCTTCGCCGCCCGCATGGCCAGGTTTGACATCATTCCCGAATACTCTTTCGTGTTGGGCACACCGGCTGAAACGCCGGAGAAAGTAATGCGGCAAGTTGACGAAGACATTGCTTTTATCAAAGAAATAAAGTCTATCAACCCGGCAACAGAAATCATTATTTACGTGTACAGTCCCGTACCCACAGAAGGTTCGGACATGTATAAAAATGTATTGCAAACGGGCTTTCATTTTCCCGAAACGTTGGATGAGTGGATCGGTCCACAGTGGGACAGCTTTGACTTGCGAAAGAATCCGCTTACGCCCTGGCTTACGCCGGAAATGATTGACAAGATCAAAGATTTTGAAACAGTCTTGAACGGTTATTATCCAACGGTTTCCGACGTTCGGCTAACCCGCGTTAAACGAACGCTCATGCGCACGGTTGCTTCGTTGCGGTACAAATCGGGACTCTACAAAAAACCTTACGAGCTAAAAGCCATGCAGGTTTTTTGGAAATACCGCCAACCCGAAATTGAAGGTTTTTAAATGAGACGCTTGCTGAAATACATCGTCGGGCGAACCTACAAGCCGCTGCTGGTAAAATATCTTTCCGGCACGCGAACGTATCGCCATAAAAACATCTGCCTTGAAGTGCGGCCAGAGGTTTTCCATCCAGGCTTTTTCTTCAGCACAAAGTTTTTGCTCAAATACCTGTCACGCTTGTCCTTGGCCAACAAAAGCTTTTTGGAATTGGGCGCAGGCAGCGGTTTGCTTTCTGTTTATGCTGCGCAGAAAGGCGCACGTGTCGTTGCAACCGATATCAATCCCATCGCCGTTGCCGGCTTGAAAAAAAATAAACGCATGAACGATGTTGAATTAGACATCATCGAATCGAACTTGTTCGAAAAAATTCCGCAACAAAGCTTTGACGTCATTGCCGTTAATCCGCCTTATTACAAAAAGAACCCGGCATCGGCGAAAGACTACGCCTGGTATTGCGGCGAGAACGGAGAATTCTTTCAAACCTTTTTTGCGGGTTTAAGCAATTATGTTCATCCAACCTCGCAAGTATTAATGGTTGTTTGCGATGGTTGCGACAGGAAAATGATAAAACAAATGGCGTCCAAAAATTCTTTTCACCTGCATTGCGTAGCAACGCAAAAAAACCTGTTGGAGAAAAATTTTATTTACAGCGTTCGCAAATGATGAAGGCAGCAAACCATAATGATTTTGAGGCGCACTACATTTCTTTACGAAAGAAGGAAGGACGTTTGTACACGGACGAGGAATTGAGGCATTTACCAAATGCGCACAAAACGCATCCCCTGAAAAAAGAGTGGGATGCGAGAAAAGAATCGTGTCAACGCCTTGTTGCGTATTTTTTGAAAAAAAGAAGGCCGTTGCAGATTCTTGAAGTGGGTTGCGGCAACGGCTGGTTGTGCAATCAGCTTTCGAAAATTCCAGAAGCAAGCATCACCGGAATCGACATCAACGAAACGGAATTAAGGCAGGCGAGAAACGTCTTTCCGACGCTGCGTTTTCTTCTTTGCGACTTGCAAGAGGAAATGATGAAAGAACGTTTTGACGCAATTGTTTTTGCGGCTTCTTTCCAATATTTCAATTCGGCGAAAGAAATTCTTCAACGCTGTTTTCAACAGTTAAAAAAAGAGGGCGAAATACACGTCATTGACACCAACTTCTATTCCTGTGCCGAAGCGCTGAAAGCCGCAAACCGAAGCCGTGAATATTTTACAACCGCAGGCTTTCCGCAAATGAGCGATTATTACTTCCATCATTTTTTCGATGAACTGAAAGATTTTAACTACACGGTTCTATACAATCCGTCCACGTTTGTTAATCGTCTCTTTCAAAAAGCTTCTTTTCCCTGGATTTGCATTAAAAAGTAATGTTTCAGCAATCACTATATCACACCTTCAAGCGTTACCGCACCTTGCAATCGCACACCGTGTCGGCTTTGCCCATTGTGATTTTGATGCCGCACAGCGCCTGCAATTGCCGTTGCGTGATGTGCGACATCTGGAAGGGCAACAAGAACCTGAAACAGTTGACGGAAGCCGATGTAAGGGGTCTTCTATCGGCGCTGAAAAAATTTGGAACGCGACAAGTGTTGATGTCCGGTGGTGAAGCGCTGTTAAATCCAGCCTTTTTCTCGCTCTGCGAAATACTAAAAAAGATCGGCATCAAAATTACCTTGCTTTCAACCGGTCTTGCGTTAAAGAAAAACGCCACACAGATTTTGCAAGGGGTGGACAATGTGATCGTCTCGCTTGACGGGCCGGAAGAACTGCACGACCGCATAAGAAACGTTCCCGGTGCCTTTGCAAAAATGAGGGAAGGCATTGAATGCCTTAAAGGCTTCAATCCTGCGTACCGCATTACGGCCAGAACGGTGGTTCATCAATTGAACTTTAAAAGCTGGCCGGCCATTGTTGACGCGGCAAAAACAATTCGCCTGAACCAAATCAGTTTTTTACCAGCCGATGTTAGCAGCCATGCTTTTAACCGTGAGGTATTGTGGGGCAGCGAAAGGCAAAATGAAATTTTAATTGCCGAAAAAGAATTGCCCTTACTTGAAGACACGGCAGAACTGATTGTGAAAAAGTATTCGGCTGACTTTGAAAACCGTTTTATTGCCGAATCTCCATCCAAGTTACGAAACATCGTTGCTTATTATAAAGCGGTTCACGGCCTGAATGATTTTCCGTTTAAAAAATGCAACGCACCGTGGGTTTCTGCGGTAATTGAAGCTGACGGTTCTGTAAAGCCGTGCTTTTTTTACGCGGCATTTGGAAACATTCACGAGCAGTCCCTGACGGCAATTATAAACGGCGAGGCCGCAAAAAGCTTTCGCAAAAACTTAAGTACAACGCAAAACGAAACCTGCAAACGTTGCGTGTGTTCTCTTCATCTTTCACCCCGCACAAACCCCGCGAACCATTGACATGAAAAAAGTATTGCTAACGCACTCCTATTTTCTGCAGTTCGATGCAAAGCAAAAAAAAATGGGACAACCGTACGCGCCGTTGGGGACTTTGTACGCAGCAGCCGTATTGCGCCAGCACGGCTTCACCGTTTCCGTACACGACGTGATGTTTGCGCACAATGCCGATGAAGTCATTCCCTGCCTTGAGAGGGTTCAACCGGGTTATTTTGTTCTCTACGACGACGGCTTTAACTATCTCACCAAGATGTGTCTCACCAACATGCGTGAAGCCGCATTTGAAATGATTCGTTTGGCCAAAGCACGGAACTGCGTTGTGATCGTTTCCAGCTCCGACAGCACCGATCATGCTGAAAAATATTTAGCCGCCGGTGCCGATTTCATTCTCCTTGGCGAAGCGGAACAAACGCTGCTGGAATTGCTTCGAAGTTTAGAAGCCGGCAGCAAGAACGTTGAAACGATTCAAGGCATTGTTTACAAGCAGGAAAGCAAGATTGGTAAAACACCGAGAAGAGAGATTTTGAGGGATTTAGATTCTCTTCCTTTTCCCGCCTGGGATTTAATTGACCTTGAGCCGTACCGTCAAAGCTGGCTCAAACATGCCGGTTATTTTTCCGTGAACGTGGGCACAACGAGAGGTTGCCCCTTCAAATGCAATTGGTGTGCAAAGCCTATTTACGGCAATCGCTACAATGCCCGTTCACCGCAAAACGTGGTGGATGAATTGCTGCTGTTAAAAAAGAACTTCCATTACGATCACATTTGGTTTTGCGACGACATTTTTGGTTTGAAGCCCGGCTGGGTGCGGGAATTTGCGCGGCTGGTCTATGAAAACAATCTGCAACTGAAATTTAAAATTCAATCGCGGGCGGATTTGCTGGTACAAGAGGATTACGTTTCCGCATTGGCACAAGCCGGTTGCGAAAACGTGTGGATGGGTGCGGAAAGTGGCTCGCAAAAGATTTTAGACGCGATGGACAAAGGCACTACCGTGATGCAAATTGAAACGGCAACGGCCTTGCTGAAAAAGCACGGCATCAGGCCTTCTTTCTTTATCCAATTTGGTTATCCGGGCGAAACGGCCGAAGACATTGTACAAACGGTAAAGATGATCAACAAGCTGCTGCCGCACGAAATCGGCATTTCGGTTTCTTATCCTTTGCCCGGAACAAAATTTTACGAGACGGTAAAAGAACAATTAAAAGAAAAAGCCAACTGGACCGATTCGGATGATTTGGCCATGCTCTTTCAAAACCAATATCCGCCGTCGTTTTACAAACAACTTCACCGCTACGTGCACAAAAGCTACCGCAAGCATTTGGCGTTGAACACCGCGTCGAAGCTTTTGCAAAACCCGTTGACGATGAAATTTAACGCCGTGAAAAAAGCCTTGTCGGTGCTTTATTACATCCCCGCAACTTACCTCCAAAAAAGAAAGCTCCGGCAACTCCAGCAACCCGCATGAGCAATCTTTCCGACTATATTAACGAACTCAAAACGGCGGAAGCATTTTCAAGACAATCTCGTGTTTTTGACGAAGAATACAAGGGCAATGCGATTGTTCAATACAAACGCAAGCGTGTACGCGAACACGTGCAGCTATTGGTAAAACCTTCGTCCTCCATTCTCGAATTAAACTGCGGCACCGGCGAAGACGCTCTGTTCTTTGCGCAACAAGGGCACAAAGTACACGCCACGGACGTTTCGGAAGGAATGCTGGCAAGGTTAAGGGAAAAGAAAAACTCTTTTTCTTTCGGCGAGAATATTACAACCGAGCTATGCTCGTTCAACCAATTGGAAGCGCTCAACAACAAAGGTCCGTTTGACGCCGTCTTTTCCAATTTTGGCGGATTGAATTGTACGAGTGAATTGGACAACGTTCTTGCATCGCTTGATGCGTTGGTCAAGCCCGGTGGAGCCGTAACGCTGGTTATCATTCCGTCTTTTTGTCTGTGGGAAACACTCTTGCTTTTTAAAGGACAGTTTAAAACCGCATCGCGCCGTTTCTTTAGCCGTAAAGGAAGAAAAGCGCACATAGAAGGCGTTTATTTTAAATGCTGGTATTACAAGCCAGGATTTGTGACAAACTGTTTAAAAGAAAATTTTTCGCTTCAAAAACTGGAAGGCTTGTGCACCCTTGTGCCCCCTTCGTACATGGAAGGCTTTGCGGAAAAACACCCGAAACTTTACCGCTATCTCATCGCAAAAGAAGAGAGCTTAAAAGAATCCTGGCCGTGGCGAAGCATTGGTGATTATTTCATCATCTCTTTGCAAAAAAAGAAGTAGGAGCAGAGGCAAACACGTTCGCCGTGGTTTGCAAAACGGCTTCTTTGCCGCGGGCCTGCTTGCGAAGTTGATGAAGATATTTGTACTTGAGCCAGGTATAATATGCGATGGTTACGGCAATCTGCCTGCCTTCTCTTCCGTCTAAAAAACCAAGCTGAAAGAAATAAGATTTTGCACCGTTGAACAGTGGCGAAACAAAGCGCTTAATAAAGGTTGCCTTTTTGTTTTGCTGTAAATATTTCTGTGCGCTTAAAAAAGCATAATGCTCTTTTTTCTGCTCGTGCTCACGAAGATTTTCGATACCGAAATGAATGATCGGCTGCATTATTTTTCGTTTCGAAACATTTGCAACTAATTTTTCGTGAACGGGGAACAAATCCCACTGCGCAAACTTGCGGTTGTAAAGACGAACCACGCCTTCAAAGCCAAGCGTTCCGTAACGAAGCTGTTTGCTGGCAAAATAATTTTCACGCCTGATCTTGTAAACGCACAATTCGTCGTTCAAATCAAGACCGTGCAAGGCATTCGCCAATTGAGGGCTTACCCGCTCGTCGGCATCAAGTGACAATATCCAATCATGTTTTGCGGCGGCCGCACCCGTGTTTCTTGAATGTCCGTAGCATTGCCATTCCACGGCAATGACTTTTGCGCCGCAAGCCTCGGCGATGGTTGCCGTTCCGTCACTGCTGCCGCAGTCAACAACAATTACGTCATCGGAAACAGCGTGCGCCGAACGAATGCAAGCCCCGATATTTCGGGCTTCGTTTTTTGTGATGACAACGGTTGTAATGGAGATCATAAGTTAAGGCACGGGTTTTAAGCGTTGATTGTATTTGCGCAATACGGCAAGAACGCTTCGTTCGTAAACGGCCATAAACTTTTGCTGAAAAGATGCCGGATCGGGCTTTGCACAATGCTTTGCAACGTCCATGGCCATCAGGTTTCCATTTGCATTGACTCTTTTTTGTTTCGTCTTTTTTGCCCACCGGCTTGCGGTAATTTTCATGAACAGAAAATCCAACAGGTTGCCAACCGTGTTGTTCAGCATCCATTCAACCGCCTTCTTCAAAACGTTGTTTCCGGCTTCTTTGGTATAAGCAATTTTCATGGTGTGATTAGGCAGAAAATCCCTGCTCCATTGGTTGCTTTTGAACAAATCCTGAAAAGCGGCAATTCCCCTTAAAGGCAAAAGCGTAGCAAGTTCCGTAGCCGTGTAAATATTTTTTTCTTTTATCTCCAACCCTTCTTCGTCCACGTAATAATTCATGCAAAAAAAATGCTGCTTCTTAAAGAGGTAGGTAAACTTTTTAAACAAGTGCATAAAGCTTCGGGCAAGCCAAAGGCGGTTCTTCTTTGTGATGATGAAAAAGTCAATGTCCGAGGCTTCGTCCGCATAGTTTTTGGAAAGCGAGCCCGATACCGCCACGCCTCTTACAAAAGGAAAAGATGACAAAAATTTGGCAATGTCGTCGGCTGCATCCAACAACTTTTTTGCAGCGAGGTTTCCTTTTCTTCTGCGAATGATCAGATCATAATCCTCCTGCAAGCAAAAGAACTCGTCAAAGCGAAAAACCTGGCTTTCGTTCAAGAGCTGCACCAATGCTTTTACAAAGTCTTCCTGCGTATAAGGACGGCGAAGGAAAAAGAAGATTTCCGTTTGCGTAAGCGGGTATTTGAAGATATCAAAGTAAGCAAGGGTGGTTAATATATCGGTCTTTGCACACAATTCGGAAAGGTTTAAACGTTATCAATAGAAACGTAAGAATGAACGGTGAGGTTGCCGGTTTGTTTTGCGGATTTGTATCCAACCGCCGCCGTCTTTCTTTTGCAGTGCGCACAAACAAACAAGGAGAAGAAAAAGCCGTAGAAAAAGATGCCTTTGTTTCGCGAAAGAATGTTTTCAGAAACCGACACGACCGCTATTAAAACAATGAATGAAATAAAAAGAAAGTTCTTTGCTTTTATCGCCAGGCGCAAACCAAAGAAAATCGTGTACAAGTAAATCGTTAGCGCAAGCGCACCGCCCGTTAACAAAAAGCTGATGTATTGATTGTGTGCGTTCAACTTGTTTAGATAAGAGTTATAAAGCTTGTGGTTGAAATACCGTTCTTTCAATAAGTCAACTTCATCACCGGCGCCATAACCAACCAACGGTGATTTCTTTATCAAATCAGTTGCAAGTGCCCAGCGCTCCATTCTTGAATCGGCAATAGAGGTTGCTACAGAATTTTCTGAAAGGTCTTCCTTCATCTCGCTTAAAAAGCGTGTACGAAAACTGCCGGCAAAGACAATCGCTGTTGTCAGCGCGGCTACAAACAAGATAGAAATGCCAATAAGTCCTCTTCGTTTTTTATCCTTTAAAAAGAAGGGTGCAACGAAAAACAACAGGAGCAACAAAGCAATTAGCGTAGCTCTTGACTCCAATTGAATTAGTCCAACGAGTAAAACACAAGCGGAGAAGGAATAGAGAGTACGAATTAATGGCCCCTTGGTTGACGTGCCGTAATAAAGAATGCTGGCAAGCGAAAGGGCAAGATAGAGCGAAAGATAGGTTGCGTGCATGCCGATGGGTTCGGAAAAATTGTGGTTGAGAAAAACAGGTTTGATCAAAGTTGAAAACGGAAGATGATTGTAACGAATGATTCGCAGCGCATCAATGTAGAGATAGCAAACAACAAGCACAGAAGCAAAAGAAAAAGCCAGCAAAAGAGGCTTTGTGTATTTTTTTAAATCAATGCGGTTCAGAAAAAGCACGAGCGGAAAAATCAGAATTGCTGCTTGCCTCGACAATAGACTAAAAGCTTCTCTTTCATTGCTTGAATAAATTGTACAAATAACTGTCAGAAAAAAAACCGATGCAAGCACGAAAACTTCTTTGCGAAGAAGATTGTTCCAGTCATTACGCTTTGCGTGAATCAGTGTGTGGATGACAAAACTGATCAACACGACCTGGCTGTAAAAACCGTCGAAAGGCAAGGCCAACAGAAACAAGACAAGGTGCCAATAACTGATTTTATTTGTAAGCCCATCGTTTAGAAGAAACATAGCTTTCATTTTTTTCGCTTTGGCTGCATTCAAAAAAATAGTTTTCGTAAGCATCAATGATTTTATTCCAACTGTATTGTTGCCTTATCTTTTCGGTGTTGTGGAGTGTAAACGTTTTTTTTTCGTGGCAAACGCTCTTTTCAAGTAAGGCCTTCACGCCTGCCGTGCAATCAAAATAAAACGCATCATCGCCAAGAACCGCTTTGTTGAAAACGTTGTCGTGGGCTGCAATCAGCGAACCGCTGGCCATGGCTTCGAGCAACGAAGGATTGGTGCCGCCTACGCTGTGTCCGTGAAAATAAAGTTGCGCATTGGCCCGCAGGGCATGAACCACTTTCTGATCGAAAATGCCGCCGATAAATTTTACCCGATCATCGCTTGCGTATTTTTGACGGAGGTGTTTTCCAAACCTGTTTTCGATCTTTCCAATCACGAGGAATTTCTCTTTGCAATTGCTGGTGCTGAAACCCTCTAAAATCATCTCCACGTTGTTCTCGGGTTCCATTCTTGCCATTAACAAAAAGTAATCATCTTTTGCAAGATTGTATTGCCGCAATGTTTCTTCTTCTGATGCGGAGGGAAGAACCGCACCGTAAGGGATAAACTTTGCGTTGATGGAATATTTCTTGTCGAGATAATCTTTTACGGCCGGTGAATCGGCTACGTGAAAATGACTGTGGTTTACCGCCAGATTCTCCGCATATTTCAAAAAGCGTTGCACGGTCTTCGAATACTTTGTGCGCTTCCATTCCATGCCGTCCATGTTGGAAACAATAATGCTATTCTTTGAAAAAAACGGATGCCAAACCGAACTGCTTGTATAGCCCATGAAGAGCCACACGTCGAAACTATTTTTACGTGCATGACGGATGCAGTTTAGGTCGTAAACAAATTGTCCGGCGGTGCCAAGAAGGTGTTCCGGATCGTAGCAATGCTGAATGGTTACGCCTTTCCACGACCTGGCCCCATTGGGATGATTGTGCGAATTGTAAACGGTCACATTATGTCCTTTTTCCACAAGGCCTGTAGCCAATTGTTCGGTGATCTGTTCAAATCCCCCGTAGTGATTGGGGATTCCTCTTGTTCCGATGATGGCTATTTTCATTGGTTTCTTGCCGTTGAACTTCCAAAAAATTTGTTCTTCATTTTTACAGCGGGATCGTAGATGCGGGCCAGCAGTTTTTTCACCGCGCTGCCGTCTTGCGGATGCCAATCAGTCGTACGCGGCTTCTCCACATGATGCTGGTGGAGGCAATAGGCATAAGCAGCAATGGACGTGCGGTACACACCATCCGGGAAATGCGTAAGGTCGTAACCGTGTAAAGTGTACTTGCCCGTGAGTTGAACAATCATTCGGTTAAACGGTACGGCGATGGATTTTTGTTCTCCGCTACGAAGGTCTTTTAGTTTTAAATGTCCGCCGTATTCTACTTTCCAGTCTTTGTTCAGGTACAACAACAAGTTTAAATGCCGGTACCAAAACTTGTGCAGCGGATGGTAATTAAAGTCAATGTGCATGTCGAGAAAACTGTTCTTCTTTCCCTGGTGAATGCCGCCGCCGTGAAATTCTTTGTCAACGAAAACGGTTTCGTTTGAAACAAAGCGAAGAAAATTTTGAAAGCGATCTGAGATAAGGTCATTGTACAATTCCGCAAACAGCGGCGAAATGTCTTTGATGCGCGACTTCTCAAATTTGTTGGCAGCAAAAACATAATCGCGGCTCTTTGTTTGAATCTCGGGAAGTTCTGCATGCAGTTGCAACAACTTTTCTTCTTCGCAAAACTTGTCAATCACCAAATGCGAAAAAGGTTTGGCAAGAAGAAAATTCAACCGCAGGTCTTCACGCTGTTCTTCCAAAAAAGCAAAGTTTATCATGCTTCAATTTTGTTTGATGAGGCCATAAAGTTTTTCCGCTGAAGCTTCCCACGAATAATCAGCGCGGATTTTGTCGGAAATTTTTTTGAGATTAGCGGTGTCGTGTTCTTTTCGCAAAACTTCTTCCAAAGCCTTTTTCAAGCTTTCGTAATTCATTGGCTCAACAAGGCAATCGCCAAAAAAAGTAAACTCTTTCATAGCCGATGAAGAAGAACAAAGGACCGGCACGCCAACCGCACCCGCTTCTAACGGTGGAATGCCAAAGCCTTCGGCTTTTGACGGATAAACAAACACGTGTGCAGCGCGGTAAAATCGCAACAGGTCTTCATCACCGATGTTTGTGAGAAAATGAATTTGCCGTCTTGCATTCGGCGTGACTGCTGTTAGCATTGTGTTTAACTCTGCAACCGGCTTCGTTTCGTGACCAATAAAGACAAGATGATAACCTTTCTCTTGTGCTTTCAAATCGAGATAGGCTTTAAGCAAAGCCGCATGATTTTTCCGAGGCTCTATGCGGCTTACGTAAAGAATGATTTTTTCCAATCCGTATCGTTCTTTCAAAAAGGCTTTTGCTTCTTCTTTGTTGTGTGCAGCAAAAAACTTTTCACTCACACCGTTTGCAACAACGTGCACGAAATGCCCGTTCGTTTTTAAATGTTTTTGAATGGATGCTTTTGAAAAAGCGGAAACTGTTGTCAGCACATCCGCTGTTCGGGTTGAACGTTTGTAAAAAAAGCCTTTCAACAGGCGATACCCTTTTGAAAACTCTTCGGGATAATCGTTGAAGATAACATCGTGAATGGTAACAACCTGCCTGCAAGTTTTAAACAAGGGTGTGATGTATTGAAAATGCGCAACGTCAATCTTGTGCTTTCTAATCAACAATGGAATTTCGCAGGCAAGCCGAAAAAAACTTCGGCGGCTTCTGTATTTTAAAAAGACAATATTCTCGTCTGATGGAAACGTTTCTTGCAGTTTGTCAATATCGTTTGCAGCGAGATAAAGCACGACATCTTTCTTCACAGACATCGCACGGTAAATCTCTTTCACAAAGGTTCTTGACCCCTGGTATTCCGCATCAAAGCAATGTGCGTCCACGAATATTTTCAGCCGTTCATTCATCCTAATTTTTCTTTTGATGGGTGAGATAAACGGCTTGCGGCTTCAAAAGCCTGTAGCCTTTTTGCAACAGGGTTCGCGGCAAAAAAGAAAGCGCATAAAAACAATAACTCTTCCAGTGAAGTTTGTTTTGCACAAGCACTTTTTTCAAACTTTTTCTTGCCTTTTGAGGTTGATAATTGTTCCACAAAAACTTCTTTGCCAAAAGAGAATGATAAGCGCTTTCCTTGAGTTGCGGGTTGTTTTGCGACCGAATGATTTGCAGCAATTCTTCGCCTTGTTTTGCGGTGATGAAATTTTCTTCAATCACACGCTGTTTGATTTGATGAAAAGTCCGCGGCCGCCATTGTTCATCAATGGTTACCGATTTCGGATTGAGACGAACCTGTATCAATGGCTCGTGAAAATTTATAGCCTTTCCTTCGCTAAGAACGGACTGCCATAAAAGATGATCTTCAAAACTGTGTGCATGTTCGTTGTAACCGCCGTGTTTTAACAGCGCCGTCTTTTTGCAGATAACACTGGAGTGAATGAACGGGCAAATTCTTTTTAACACAGACTTGATCTCTTCATCCGTGTAAGCCGGCGGATAATTGGTAAACACGTATTCCCCTTTTTCGTCCACGTAATCAGCGGCCGAACCGGCGATAACACAGGAAGAATGCGCGGACATGAAGTTGTATTGCTTCGCCAGGCGATGCGGATAGCAAATATCATCTGCATCAAAGCGGGCAACGTAATCGCCTTTGGCAATCTCCAGCGCTTTGTTTAGCGCCGCTGCAATGCCCTTGTTTTCCTGGTTGATTAAGACAATCCGCTCGTCATTGAAATTGCGGATGATGCTTTCGGTGCAGTCGGTTGAACCGTCGTTTACAATCACCAATTCAAATTCTTTAAAAGATTGCTTCAGCACCGAAGCAATCGCATCGCCGATGTAAGCCGCTACATTATACGCAGGCATCAGCACGGATAGTTTTACCTCGTTCATGCGGCTTTTGTTTCTTTTAGGTTTAGAAAAAGCAGCGCTTCAAATAATGGCACGATAGACAGTTGTTCAAACCAATAATCAATGAAAAAGAAGGCAAGCAACAAGAATAATAACGGGATGCCGTACGTCAGCCTCTTGTAGTGCTTTGCAAAAAAGCCAATGTAAAAAAGGAAGAAGGCCGCAAGGCCTATTAATCCATATTCGCCGAGCAATTGATCGTACACCGAGGCGGGACTGTTGGTAACGGAATGTGCGTCGGCACGCTTGCTAAAAAAGTATGTATAAAGGTCAAGGTGGTTCGAAGAAAAATTGGGATTGATATATGCAAAACGTTGCGGAAAGCCGCCGGCAAATTGTAAGGCCGTTGCTTTAAAAGCCATCTTCGAAGAAAAGTTTCCAAGGCCGGCGCCGGTTAGCAAATAGAGTGGATGTTGAAAAACAAAGGTGCCGGTTTGCAAGTACGCAATTGCTTTTCCGGGCAGCGTTGTTTGCGCATAGTTGTCAAAACGTTCGTGTCTTTTTGCAATGAAGCTTAATAACTCTTTTCGGTAAGCGTTGGTATCGTCACGGTTTTGAAACGGTGCGGAATGAATACTGGGCTGCGGAATGAAAGGCCTCTCATTAGCCATTGCAACCAATGACTTGTTTTCTTCTTTCCGTTTCGCTGCAATGCTTGCACCTAAACTATCGAGATAAAGCCTTGCGATTTTTTCCTTCCGTTGTTCAACGGTCAACAAGCCATCGGGTAAAATTCTTACGTCAACTGGCTTTGCCTGTGCAGTCCTTGTTTCGTTGCGAATGCCGAAGACTTTTTCAAAAACATTTATCGCGTACGTGTTGTTTTGCGGCGATACTTTGGCCATGAATACAACAAACAAAGCAAAACAGGCAACGATGACAGTTTTCTGCACTTTGTTCGTGTTGAATAGAAACAGCAAAAGCATCGTTGCGAAAACAACTAAGTTGACAAGGTTGCTGGCGGTGAACAACAACGTAACAGTACACATCAGCGTCAACAGCCATGCTCTTTTCGAGAGAAAGAAAATAATCCCAAACGCATTGATGACCGCGTTAGTCGTTGACGTATCAAAGCTTAAGCCCTTGATGTAATCACCGGTGCTGATAAAATATCTTTGATAGTTACCCTGGTATAAAAAAGGATTTAGCGCACCCGTTTCAAAAACGATGCGCAGGTATTGAAATGCAGAAACACAGGTATTCAGAAGAAAGAAAACAACAAGCGTTTGATAGATGATTTGTGCATCCGTCTTTTCAACTATCAGTTTAATTTGATGCACAGCCAGGATGCAGGCCATCCAAAAGCCAATGCCAAAGGTCAGCACCAGCAAATAGTTAAGCTGAAAAAAATGTCTGTACAAAAATGTGTTCACTACCGCAAGACAAATGACGAAAAAATAAAACAGTGGCAGCCGCGGATTTTTGAAACTGAACCCAAAACGAAAATTGGGTTGCAGTGCATAAATGAACAAGATGGCAGCGAGTTTCACCACCAGCTTTACATCGAGGAAGAGCAACAAAAAAACCAACAAACCCCAATGGATGTTTCTTGTAAAAATGAATTTGTTCAGGAAGGCCCTGACGGGGTTCATTCGGGTTTGCTTTTGTTGGTGAGAACGCACAGCAGTAAATACGGAAACCGTTCTTTCCGGTTGCCTTAGGCTTTCAGCACTTGCTTAAACGTTTGCCAGTCGGCGCGGCGCAATTGAACGGTGCAGAGCAGAAGAAAAAGATAGAGCGCAACGCAAAGCGGAAGCATCCACACGGCTTGCAACGAACTGTATTTATAAAGTATACCGCTGCACAAGGCGCAAAAGGAGCAGAAGAGAAGCGACTGCCAACCGATGATCTTTTCTTCTTTCTGATAGAGTAAATAAAAGATCGTTTGCACCGAAACGGACAGCAGGTAAGAAAGAGCCGCGCCTTCGTTTTGGTAAAGTGGAATGAGCAGAAAGTTTGCAAAAACGTTCACGAAAAAACTTAGCACAAAGCTGCGGAAAATAAGTTTCATGTTGCCGTGCGCAAAATGAACGGTCCACAAAAAATTATTCAGGTAAAGAACGGGCAAGGCCATTGATAAAATGAAAACGGTGCGGGTGTTCACACTTCCGTATTTGCCACCGGTAATGCCGTCAATCACCGGGTTCCAAATTACGTTCAGGCACAAAGCCGCGAGACAGGCAATGACCATCTCGGCCCGCAGGAGCAATTGAACGCTTTCGTTCTGACCGAGACTTCGTCCTTCTTTTACAAGCCGCGTAAAATAAGGAAGGAGTAAGGGCGCAATTACCAGCAAAGGCAAAGAGGCCGCTTCAAAAGCTTTGTAAGCAAAGCTGTATTCCGCCAGTTTAAAAGCGGAAAGAAAAAAACCGATCAAAATCCAATCTACCCTTGCCAAGGCTGATGAAAAAAGAACGATACCCAGTTGCGGGAAAGCTTCTTTTATAAAATTTCGGTACGCTTTCCACCGTGGAAAACGTGCAAATGGCGTTTTTAAAATTTTACGGGAAAGCATAAAACCAAACGCCAATTCAGACGCATCGGCCAGCACAAAAACCGGAACGATGAGAGCAAGGCTGATTTTGTTTTCAAAAAATAAAACCCCGACGCAAAGGCCTTTGATCAGCGTAGCTGAAACCGACATGTAAAGCATCGTTCGGAAACGTTCGGCGCCTGCGGCAAGGGCTTTAAACGGTGTTGAAAAAAACAGCAGCAACTTTCCGGCGCCAACCAGCAAAAGCAATTGGTGGTGGCTGAAAAAGGAAGGAAAAAGAATCAATAGAATAAACAACGCTGCGTAAAACAAAAAACCTGCTACCGCGGCGTGAAAAAAATGAAGCGATAAAAGCACCGGCCTGTCTTCGCCCGCCGCAATTTTTTTAATGATGATTTGATCGAGGCCAAAGGAAAGAAGTGCAAAAGCCGTCAGAAAAATGGCCAGCGTCCAGTTCAATTCACCAAAATCAGCTTTGCTTAAACCCTTCGACAAAAAATAAAACACCGCCATGCTGAAAGCCTGGTTGATGCACAACTGAACGGTATTGGCGGAAAGATTGGCGCGGAAGCTTTGCTTCATCGCAGAGTAAATACGAAGATTTAAAAAGAGGGTTGTTTGCAAACAGGTTGTCGCGAATCTTTTCCAGTGCTGTGCCTTCCATTTTTGCTTTCCGCTAGCAGCAGATCTTTCTTTCATCTTCACATTCAGCCGGTACGCCGAATAATCGCGGCCTTTAGCGGATGCGGTACGATTTTACGTGTGCAAATACACCCTTAAACCTTCATCTCTTTTTCCTGAAAAACCAATCTTAAATCGTGGTGTCCTGGCTTGCGCAAATGTTTACAAACAGGGAAGGATTCTTCCCTGTTCTTTTTTCTGCTTAAATTTCTTTTCGTTCTGTTAAACATTTTTTTCCGCCTGCAGTCTATGGTTCGCTTTGGCTTTCTTAACAGACCCTGTATTTTGTAGCTCAATTTTTTCATCATGAAAAAAAACATTCATTCCTTTTACTTCGCTTTCGTATTGCTGACGGCTGGCGCTGTGACCACCGCTTTTGTTCAGCATACAGAACAACAAACCAAAACATCCTTCCATTTTCCCTACAAACAAGCCGGCCTTACGGAGCGCCAGGCCGCAGCCCACCTGCTTTCCCGTTTTACGTTCGGTGCAAAGCCGGGCCAAATAGACGAGGTATTGAATGAAGGTTTAGAATCCTGGTTTAAGCAGCAGCTCGAAGGCGGTCTGCCCGACCCAAAAGTGGACACTGCACTTGCCGGCTTTGAATCGCTGAAGATGACCAACGAAGAAATTGTAAAGACTTATCCCCGGCCCGGAGAGATTTTACGGCTTGCGATACGCGACGGTTACATCAACAAAGATTCAGCACGGGCCGACAGGAAAGAATACCGCGATTCGCTAAAAGCCTATATGGACCAACACGGCATGAAGCCCCAAGCCGAATTGCTGCGACAACTGGCGGCTCAAAAAATTATTCGCTCGGCTTACTCTACCAATCAATTGCACGAAGTGCTTGCCGATTTTTGGTTCAATCACTTTAACGTGGCAGCCAGCAAGGGCGGCATACAGCAATACCTTACCTCGTACGAACGAGACGTTATTCACCCGAATGTAACGGGCAAGTTTGAAACGCTGTTGCTGTCAACGGCCAAGTCGCCGGCCATGCTCACTTACCTTGACAACGACAAGAGTACCGTGAACCCCGAGAACATGCAGGAAAGCCAGAAGAAATTTGCAAAGATGCGGGACGTTGTCATAGACCAAATGATGGAGAACGTAAAAGACAGTACGGTGCAGCGAAACCTGCAGGGCCAAATAAGAAGAGTAAAAAATGGTGGCCTGAACGAGAACTATGCCCGCGAAATCATGGAACTGCACACGCTGGGTGTTGACGGTGGTTACACGCAAACCGATGTAACGCAAGCGGCCCGCATTCTTACCGGCTGGAGCCTGAACCCCATGATTGAATACGGCCTTCGACCCAAGCGCATGCCCAATGAAAAACGCCTGAACCAAATGGGCTTTGTGTACGACGACAACTTTCTGTTTGCCGCCAACAAACATGACAAAGGAGAAAAAAAAGTATTGGGCGTAACATTTCCGGAAGGCGGCGGATACGAAGAAGGTACAAAACTGATTCACATGCTGGCCACACATCCCTCTACGGCAAAATTCATTTCAAGAAAACTCGCCGTTCGGTTTGTAAGCGACGTGCCGGCGCAAAGCCTCGTTGATAAAATGACAAAAACATTTTTAGACAAAGAAGGCGACATCAAACAAGTATTGATTGCGATGGTCAGTTCGCCGGAATTCTGGAGCAGCCAGGCCTTGCGCGAAAAAACAAAGTCGCCGTTTGAAGTAGCCATCAGCGCCATTCGCGCCACGGACGCAACCATTATTGCACCGGCGCAGGTTTATCAGTGGATCAACAAGATGGGCCAACAAGTTTACAACTATCAGGCACCAACCGGCTTCCCTGACAGAGGCCAGTATTGGATCAATACCGGCTCGCTGCTGAACCGCATGAACTTTGGGTTAGCCTTTGCTTCCGGCCGCATTCCCGGTGTGAAGGTTGACTTGCTCGCCCTCAACGATCACCACGAACCGGAAAGCGCCGAAGATGCGCTGCGCAAGTATTCAAAAATTTTGTTACCGGAAAGAAATGTTGATGAAACCGTGAAGCGCTTAACGCCGATGCTGACTGACCCGGATTTGCAACAAAAAGTGGACAACGCGGCCGGCAAAACCCCAACGGCACAAGCCTCCATGCAAAGCAGCAACGCCGATGAAATGATGACGACGCAAAACGCAAACAAAGGCGCTAAAAAAGTGCTGAACAAACGAAACCTTGAACCGCAGATTGTGATGGCCAAAGGCAATAACTCTATGTTGGGACAAGTAGTGGGCATCATCATTGGTTCGCCAGAGTTTCAACGGCGGTGAGTACGCACAAATCAGAAATCTCAAATCGCAAATCTCAAATCGTTCTTATGCTTTCACGCAGAGTATTTTTAAAAGGCGGTGCGCTGGCACTTGTAACGGCCGGCATTGGCGGGGTGCCTTCGTTTATTGCAAAAGCCGCCGGCAGCCGCAAACTCTTCATGCCGTACAAGCGGGCCAAAGTTTTGGTCTGCATCTTTCAGCGCGGCGCCATGGACGGACTAATGGCTGTAACACCATTTACCGACACGTATTTGAAGCAGGCAAGACCAAGCTTGTTTATGTCAGCAGCGCAATCGTCGCCCAAACCCCTGATTGATTTGGACGGCCGCTTTGGGCTTCATCCATCCATGAATGCCTTTGCGCCTTTATTTAAAGAGGCTCGTTTGGCGATTGTGCACGGTGTGGGTTCGCCAAACAATACGCGGTCGCATTTTGACGCACAGGATTACATGGAAAGCGGCACGCCTTTCAGCAAGGGCACCGACAGCGGCTGGCTGAATCGTGCGGTGGGTTTATTGGGCCACGAAGCGGCCACGCCTTTTCAGGCTGTGAGCATGACTTCTGCGCTGCCCCGTTCTTTTTACGGTGATAATCCGGCGGTAGCCATTTCCAATTTGCAGGACTTTACGATACAAATGCGCGGCAACAACATGGCCGCGAATACCGCAGCAAAAAGCTTTGAAGAACTGTATGACAGGACCTCATCTTCCTTGTTGAGCAAAACAGGCAAGGAAAGTTTTGAAGCAATGAAGATTTTAAAAAGTGCGGATGTGAAAAGCTACCGTCCGGCAAACGGTGCGGTGTATCCAACATCGCCGTTGGGCAATTCGTTAAAGCAAATTGCGCAACTGATTAAAATGGACGTGGGCACCGAGATTGCCTTTGCCGAATGCGGCGGTTGGGATACGCATTTCAACCAAGGCACAGAGGCCGGTACTTTCGCTCGCAATGTGGAAGATTTGAGCAGCAGCATTACTGCTTTCTGGACCGATCTTGGCCAGTTGCAGGATGATGTGGAAGTCATGACGATGACCGAGTTTGGCCGCACCGTTCACCAAAACGGAAGCAACGGCACGGATCATGGCCGCGGTTCCTGCATGTTTATTTTAGGCAATGATGTGGCCGGAGGAAAAGTACACGGCAAAGTGCCCGAACTGGCGATTGAAAACCTTGAAGACCACCGCGACCTGCCGGTAACAACCGACTTCCGTGCGGTGTTTGATGAAGTAGCCACAGCCCACTTGCGCATCCGCGACAACGGCAAGCTGTTTCCAGATTGGAAGGGAACTGGTATTGGCGTAATGAAACCAATATAAATAGTGAAGCAATAAAATGAAGACCGGCACTGCGCCGGTTTTTTGTTTTTGTAAAAACCAGACAAGCTATTTTTCACCTTCTTTCTTCGGCACCGCCCATCAATTTATTTAGCCAAACAAGGTAGTTTACAATACACAATAGCTTACATTACCTTATTTTGCTTAAAATCTTAAAACATGAAACCATTATTTTTAGCAGTCGCGGCAATTGCCTTTGGCTTCAGCAGCAAAGCACAGTGCGAAAAAGTGCTTCAACTAAGCTCTTCCAAAACAGATTATCTCAATGGCAGTAACGCCATACAAAAGTCAAAAGATGAAAATACTGTGGTGGATATAACCAAAACAACCATCACCATTGTTCCTAACGGAAATGCAAGCGATGCGCTTAGCGGAAAAATTGAAGAAATTTCCTGCGATTGGCCTGTTCCTTTCAAACAGGGCAAAACGGTTATAAAAACCGTTTTGTATGATGCCAGTGGCGACGATAAAAATGCGACCATTACGATTGAAGCCAAAGACGGGAAGGTTTTTTTGCTCGCAGAAGCCAAGGAAAGGCCCGACCAAAAAATACGGCTTGTCGTTACCAAGTTTGAGGAAAAGCGGTAAGCGCTAAAAGCAACAGCGCAACCTTTCGCTGTTGCTTTTCAGTTTTCAATTTTTACAATCGTGTTTTCTTTACCTCTTAATCTGTCCCGTCGAAGCTTGTGTCCGGCAGAATTTTACAATGGCGAAGGATAGAATCTATCGCTGCTTCTTTAACATTGGCACGGCCATCATCCCACTTGTGTCTCTGTAATCAACCAATTGAACATCACCTTTGCCGTTAAAGCGGTAACGGGCACGTGTTATGCTGCCAATCACCGTGAGGCCCGTTTCACCGGTATATTCAAAGTACACATCGGTTCTTACTTTCAGCAAAGAATATTCCTCAACCGTTTTGTTGACATCATTGGTTTTCTGCAACCAATCTTCTCGCATTTTTCCGCAACATGACATAGAATTTATTTTTTTAATCTTCAGAATATTCAGGCGGCTTTGGCTTGTTATCCCTCGCCGTCGCCTGCTCCAGCAAACAAGCTGCACCGGAAAGCGCCAACCAATACAAAATTTTTTCTTTCCAATCTGTGCCTAGCCAAACGCCAATTGGTAAGGCCATCCAAATGCTTAGGCAATAAAAACAATCAAGCAGGCGGCCAAAGAAGCCTTCTCCCAGCCGCCTGCGAAAATGATAGATGAGATCGAAAGGCCCGTCTTCCTTCGATAGCAAATGCGTGAGCCGCCACAAGGCTAACACCGCCAAGACAAAACGAAAAATTATTGCTGGCATGTCAGGGCGTTCTGTAGCCGTGGCTGATTGCCGATTGACGATTGCTCATTGCCATCATTTGTGTTCCAAATAAAATTGTGCACTGGACAAATACGGCCCTTCAATGCCGGTATTATAACCATTGGTTCTCCGCATGGCGCCTTCAAGACCGATGGAAATCACGGCAAATTGTTCGGTCGTTTTTAGCCAACCGCCTTCGCTTGCCGATGGCTGCAGCGTGACATTTACAAAACCACTCGTTCCAAAATCAGCAATGGTTCCCGTGTAGCCCGGACAATTATTACCGTCGGTGTTGCCGGCATTGCTTCCGCTGGCCAATGTTCCCGTAATGGTGCCAACAATGCTCGGCGGCGCGGTAATGTCAACGGTAATCTGCTGCGGGCATTTACCCAAGGTTAAAGTATAATGATCTACGAAACCGTACGGATCGTTCGACTTGAACGGAACCACCAACGGCGTATTTAGTTCCGTGTCCTTCATGCGGTAAAGGCCGCAAGGCACACTTTCAAGCGTTGCGGTAAAGTGTACGTCACCAATGCCAAAATCGAGTGGCCGGTTATGAATATAGAGCGCAATTAAATCTTTCGCATTCGGAACAAGGTTGCCTGAACCGTCGTAGCCTTCTACCAAAAAATAAACGGTACCCGGCGTGCCGCCGTCGTATAACGATGATGCAAGTTGCATGTACCGATCGAGGTTGCTGAACTCCCAGTCAACGCCGTCGAAGAAAACCTCTGCCTGTATGTTGATGTAGGCCGGAACGCTTTGCAAAGGCCCACCGTCCACGTGCAGCGGCGTGGAGAATGGCCCTACCAGATCGCCGTTGTAAAGGGGCAGAAAGCGTTTGGAAAACTTCGGGTGCAAATAAGCCTGGTTTACAAACTGCCAGCTGCCGCCGGATTTCTTGTAACGAATCGTATAACGGCGGATAACCGGATCGTTGGGTTTGCGCTGAAGGTTGTACATACAGCCTTTCACATCAATCAATCCGCCCCAACAGGCGCAATCCACGCCAAAGCCGGCTTGTGAATTGTGCACCGTGATCTTGCCGTTAGCCTGTAGGTGGTTGTTGTAACCGTTCCTATCCAAAGGCGCAGGCGATAAACTACCGGTTGTGTTCTGGGCGCCGCCGATGAATACGTTGCCCAAGCTGCCGATCAAGTTGCCGTTGAAGCAAAGCGACGTTGGCCGCACTTTTTCGGCGGGCAAACAGAAATTGATTTGTTTGATTTGCGGCACGTTGAAGTAAGGCGTGCTTTCAAACAAGGTTACCGTGGGATGAAGCGAGTCGGTAACTTTTACTATAATGTCGGGCCGCACCTGCACCAGCACGTTTTCGCCCGAGGCTACGTCGTTGAATATCTCGTTCAGGGCCTCGCCAATTGTCTGCGTAAAGCGGAAGATGTAATTACCGTTCATGTCGGTGATGGCATTGCCTAATTCTAATTTATCACCCGTGCCCGTATAAGGACCGCCGGCGAGTTCGGAAACCGAGCGGTCGTATTCCAGAAAATTCAGCGTGAGGTTGGGCGCCGGTTCGGTGACGCAGGCCAATCGAATGCCGTCAACAATGTTCCCGATGCCGATCTTATCAATCCGCGACAAGGTGCTTTCCGTAGAAACGTTAGAAGCGGTTACCGTGTTGGCAAGGGTAAAATTGGTCAGTGCATCGCCTGCGGCCGTGCTTTCGGCGTTGCTCTTTGTGCCTTTGCCTGTTTGTGTTTCTTTACACTGAAAGACATCGGCGATTTGTACAGGCGTTTGCACCTCGTCAACCAAGTTGACCATTATCGGTGTGAAGAAAGGCGGCGGATCGGGCGGATTGGGAATGTGAATCGGAGGAATTCGTTCGGGGTATAATTTGGCGATGACTTCGCGGACCTTATCAATCTTCAGGGCCTGCAAGAACTTGGCATAAGTATCAATCACTAAATAACGCCTGATACAAGGATTGAAAACGCACCCGTTGCTGTACAAGGTTACGTTGCCGTAAATGAGGTAATCAAATACCGATGCTGGCGAAAAGCAGGTGAGCACAAGGTCGTTGAAATCCTTGTCGCTGCCGGCGTCGTTCGATTCGATGTCGAAGACAAAATTGCCGCTCGATAGCGTTGGAAATTTGATTCGGGTGTCCGACAAGCGGAAGCCGGTTCCCGGATCGTTTAAAATAGCGATGCTCCATTGCGTTCCCGTTACCCAAACGTCGGCTGCTCCGGCTTTTGCGTCGTAGGTACCGTTACCGGTATCGGCACCGGCCACAATAAAGCGTTGGGGAAAAGAGGCTTCTTTGGACTTTACGCGAATGGTCCAGTTGCCTTGCATTGAAATTAGCATAGCGTATAATTTAAGGTGACGTAATCAGCATTACCGCAACGGCACACAAGGCGAAAAATCAGCGAACCGTGTTCGACCGGATGGTTGCAATTGCGGGCATCTGTTCTGGTAGAGTGCGAACGAAAGTTGTTTTGAAAGCGGGCGGGTTAAAGCAATCTTCGTTTAAGAGCAGGAAGGGCGTTTAGCATAGTGGCCGAAAAAGCAAGCAAATTGCGGTTTAAAATTACCGCCAATTTTAGAGAAACACAACGGCTCGTCCGTTATTTCAAACGGGCAGGTTTGCTGCGTACAGCTTAACTC
>Ga0308176_10000393_pt1 | contig 28145 bp, 25 predicted proteins | sample PhyCR2_3_FD_203890 | JGI IMG/M metagenome (GOLD analysis project Ga0308176, IMG submission 203890) | Soil microbial communities from UC Gill Tract Community Farm, Albany, California, United States - DLSLS.C.R2 | ecosystem: Environmental > Terrestrial > Soil > Agricultural land | place: USA... | reverse complement strand
AGGTTCGGGCGCGTGATTGGTCAGACCGGACAAGTTCCGGAGCCAGTACCGCGTGGGAGGCTCGTCGGTGCAAAGGCGCGAACCGCTATTTTGACGCGAGAACTAGCCTAGCGTCTGGCCAACATCTGACCGCTTAACCTTTTGCCATTTTTCTGATCTTGGCGTTCCGGGGCATGACCGAGATGACAGAACGGAGGAGATTGTTTACGGAGTCTGCGGTCCTAAACATGGAGGCCACGTCGGGATCAAGAACGACGGCAACCGAACCCGTGGCCATACGCGAGGCGAACCGGTTGGGCCGAGCCCGAGCGTAGTCGAAGGAGTGTTCTCGCCGCTGCTCATCGGTTGGCCTACTCTTGGTCGGTCTCTTCATAGTCACGTCGTTCCTGCCGTGTAACTCTTCGTGCGCTGATGATTCTGACCGACTTTGGTAGCTCCGTAGAGGCAGCGCGGTGGAGGCCAAGCTGCCGCGGAGCGACAGCGACTTCAAGCGGGGATCCCCGGCGCCCGAACGCTCGCGGCGCAAGACTAGAGCGGGTAGTCGGTATTGGCTGGAAAATCAAGTTGATCCAGACCTACGCCGAACTCGTTGAGCTTCGCGCGAAGATCCTCGTCGCCGATCGCCACCACATCATGTACATGGCTGAGGTCTTCCTCCGAGGGGTAGGCCTGAGACTCGACCAGTGCCGGATCAACCTCGACGGCGCTCACACGATAGAGAGGTTCGTCGCTGGCCGACACCCCGCTGCGTCGAAGCAACGCTATTGTGTCGGGTGATTTCGGATCCATCGGATAGACTCCTAGAAAGGCAACCTTGCCTTCTATGGTAGCAGGGATCGAAGTTACCAAAAGCTCCCTGCTGTGTAGGAGTTGTAGGACATCGTCCTTGGTCATCTTTTCGCCGCGTTGCGTCGCTGCGAGTAGCCGAGTGCGGTGCAGAAGCTTTTGAATAGCATCTTCAGTCATGGGAAATAGATCCTGATGACCTTGCCTGCATGAGTGTGGACCTGAAGGTGATCCATACCATGCGGATGTTTTTTTGCCCCAACATCCCAGTGGTATGTTCCGGCTTTTGAGCCGAACAACTCCCTCGTCTGTTTACCAGTTAAGGCGGTGGTATTGCGGAAACCGCCCTCCTGGTTCGCATACCGGAACGCGAATAGCTCCTCGGCCTCTGCCTTGCTACCAACAGTGACCGATGTCGCGCCCTCGTCCAGGGCGTGCTCTGCCTCTCGAAGTGCTTTGCTCGACCACGGGATTGTTTTCCCTCCGCTTGCGTGTTTCGGAGCGATCTCTGTCTCGGTACGTGTCGGTGCCTTCGCGTCCTTGTGCTCCGGGGCTAGCTCCTTGTCACCGCCTCCCTCGCCCTCGTGTTTCGTCATCATCGAGCCCGTGGCGCCGAGCGGTCCCACGCCGGCGTCGATCTCCACGCCCGCCCCTGCACCGGCACCGCCGCTGGCATGCCCGCCTGCGGTTGCCAGCGTGGGAAGGCCGCTCGTCGGCATCGAGTTGGCGATCTTGAGCGCGTTGCGATAGTTGCCCTTGGCGCCGGCGTAGCCGAGCGTCGCGACCGCGATCGTGACGAGCATCTGCAGGAATTCCTTGCTCGCCTCGAGGATCTTGTCCTTGTCGCCCTTGGCCGTCCAGGCGGTGGTGAGCCACTGACTGCCGTGCTTCAGCGCCTCGATGCTGGCTGCCACCATGCCGGCCGCGCCAAACGCTGCCAGCGCGAGCTGGGTCACGATCGCGACAGCCTGCCCGACGCCTGTCGGTGTGGCGGCGGCGAACAACGAAATCGCCTCGGCCGTGATGAAGCCGGCGGTGATCCCGATGATCGATGCCATGTGGTCGCGAATGGCCTGCGCGTACTGGCCGGCGACCTCGTCGAGGTGGTGCACCGACTCTGTGACGCTCTTGAGGATGTCCTCGAGGTGGCCCATGAAGCGCTTGACCTTGGCGGCGGCGCCGCCGGTCAGCGAGCCCGATGGCACCACGCTCTCGAGCGTTTTGGCGTACTCCGGGCTGACGAGCCAGATCCGGTGGCCCGCGACGAGCTGAATGTTGTTGCCGCCGTTGCCGAGGATGCCCGGGTCCTGATAGGTGCCGAGGACGCCCTTCCGGTGGTGCTGCTGGTTGACGTACAAGAGCACGTTCTCGTAGTAGCGGAGGTCGTGGCCGTCGCGGACGGCCTCGTGGTACTTCTCCTTCGCAAGGCCTTCGGCGGTCTCGCCGCCGGTGAGCTGCCGTAGCTCGGCGAGTGGCTCGGGTAGGTCGGCGGCGACGCGCACCCGCTCGACGTAGCCGCGCGCCATCGTCTGATCGAGGTACGCGGTGACGTACCACCAGTCGGACAGCTTGGGGTAGGTGCCGCTGACGAACACGCGCGCGGTCGGCGGCAACGGCGCAGCGCGGACGAGCTCACCGCCCGCCTCCGGGGGCCGGTTGTAGAGCGGCGCTCCACTGCCGTTGTCGATGAAGCCGGTCTTGTCGATGCCCGGAGTGGCCGATGCGATATGCGGGCCTGGGCCGTGGCTGCGCTCGTCCGTCGTGTGCTTCGCTGGCGCTCGCTGTACGGCGGCGTTGCTGCCTGCCTGGCACATGGTCGAGCAACGCCTCCGCCGACTCGCCGCGTACCACCTTGTCCGCGACCGCATCGGCGTGCTGCTCGTACGTGTCGCCGGCCTCGCCCACGCCGCCCTTGAGCTGCACCCTCCGCGCTGCTGGACCACGTGCGCCGCTTCGTGTGCCGCGGTGTGCAGATCCGGCGTGTCTGTGAATGCGACGTGGTTGCCGGTTGCGAATGTCCGCACTCCCATCGCGCCAGCTCCGGCGGCAGCGGCGCTGTCGGTGTGCGCCTGGATGTCGCCGATATCGTGGCCTCCAAACGCGCGCTGGATCTGGACCCCATAGGGTAAGGGAGACGAGCTGCTAGTGATGCCGTGCTCGGCGGGGGCGTGCACCGGCTGGGTGGCGTCGCCCAGTGCCGTGGACGACTTGCGCTGGACCAGAGACACAGCGGTGCCCGTCTGCAGGTCGGGGGTCAGCTGTTCGGTCAGCGTACGCTTGCCGGGATCGGGCGTGTCTCGGGACACGCCGACGCCGAACGTATCGTGGACGAGATTGCTACCCCCTGGCTTCCTGTGCTCAACCCCGTCGCTCATCGGTTACTCTGTAGCCGTGATGGATTGATATCACGACCCGGTTATCGTCCGGGAAAGACCCGTACGGGTTAATTTTAGCGCCGGTGGTACAGGCAGACAACCTTGACCGTGTCCGGATTTGACCCAGCCACGCATGATCCCGGACAAGAGCCGGACAGTACGCCGAGAAAGTAGCCGGACAGCAACCGTCTTCCTTCTTTCAGAACGAATTTGGTCGGGGACTCCCAGGTCGGGGCCCCCACGACGGTCCGGGACCCGGGCGCCTCGCGCATGTCGATCTCTGCGCTCGGCGCCAGGTGGCGGAATGATCCTGGCAATCGCAAAGGATCCCCACCGAGGTTAGTTCCCCAGCCAGCAGCGAGCCACGGTTGTCCGGAGTGTACACATCTCCGTTCGGAACCGGCCGCCAATGAGGCGGACGTCACAACGAAACTAACCTGGTATGGATCTCTTTCGGATCTCTCTCCGCCTTGGGGCCTACCCGGCTGTCCGTCGCCGATCGGGTGAGCGCGGCGGTCCTCGCCGAGCAGGTCCGCGCGCACATCGCGGCGACCGAGCACCGCACGTACCTCATGCCGATCAACGGCGGCTCGGGCTTCTACCTCGGCACCGCCAACCTGCCGCGCTCTCACCCGTTCCGAGTCGCCGTCGACTACGAACATTACCTCGCGCAACTGCGTGATCTGCCGTGCTACTTCGACGAAAACCTCGCGCTTCTGCGCGAGGGCCTTGCCCAGGGGATCACCGTCCCTCAGGTCGTCCTCGCCGGGCGCGACGGCGCCGCACGCGCTCACGCCGAGGTCGCCGACGTCACCATGAGTGTGTTCTACGCGCCGTTCGCGCACCTCCCCAGCACGATCCCCGACGCGACCGCCGCCCGCCTGCGCGCCGACGCACGCGCCGCGATCGAGGAAGCGGTGATCCCGGCGTATGCCAAGGTCTCCCGTTCCTCGCCGACACGTACATCCTGGGCGCACGCAAGACCATCGCCGCGACCGTGTTGCCCGGCGGTCGCGCCTTCTACCGCGCGGCGATCCGAGAGCACCTCACCAAGGACATGTCGCCCGAGGCGATCCGCGACCTCGGCTTGCGCGAGGTCGCGCGCATCGCTCAGGAGATGGAGACGATCAAGCGTGAAGGGGGGGTCACGGGGAGCCTCGCCGAGTTCTTCGTCCACCTCCGGACGTCACCGGAGTTCTACGCGACGACCCCCGAGGCGCTCCTCATGCGCGCGGCGTGGATCGCCAAGCGAATCGACGCGCAGCTGCCGCGCTGGTTCGCCACGCTGCCGCGGCTGACCTACGGCGTCGAGCCGGTCCCCGACGCGATCGCACCATTCTACACCGGCGGCCGCTACGTCGAGCCCGAGCAGGGCAGCGGCCACGCGGGACCTTCTGGGTCAATACCTATGATCTGGCCAGCAGGCCGCTCTACGTGCTCTCGGCGCTCACGCTCCACGAGGCGGTCCCCGGCCACCACCTGCAGACCGCGATCGCCGCCGAGCAACCCGACCTGCCGATGTTCCGTCGCTACGCCTACTTCGACGTCACCGGCGAAGGCTGGGGCCTCTACGCCGAGAAGCTCGGCGAGGACATGGGCATCTACACCACATCCTACGAGCGGTTCGGCCGCCTCACCTACGAGATGTGGCGCGCCTGCCGGCTCGTGGTCGACACCGGCATCCATGCGTTCGGCTGGTCGCGCGATCAGGCACGCGCCTACGTGCGCGACCACACCGCCCTGTCCGAGCACGAGATCGAGACCGAGGTCGATCGCTACATCGCCTGGCCAGGCCAAGCCCTCGCCTACAAGGTCGGCGAGCTCGCCATCCTCGAGCTCCGCGCACGCGCCGAGCACGCTCTCGGGGCGCGCTTCAACATCCGCCACTTCCATGACGCCATCCTCGCTGCCGGCTCCCTGCCGCTCGAGGTGCTCGAGGACGAGATCGGGCGCTTCATTGCGGCCGAGCTCGCCGCGCCGGCTCACCCGGCCACCTCGCCAGCGGCCAATCCCTGACAGATCGCGCTCGGTGCTGTCCATGATCGACCAAAATCTGGACGCTTGACCCGTAACCTATTGAGATTGGGTCGTTGATGGTTCGCCGCGCTCGCCGCAAATTAACCGCGGTGCGGGAATCCCCCGGCCATCCGATCGACCAGGTCGAGCAGCGATTCATAGAAGGCGGGATCCTGCTCCGGCGCCACGTCGCGGCGTCGAGCACGATCAGCGCGAGCTGGACGAGGATGCGCTTGAGGTTATCCCGACTGAGGTAAGGAGAGGTAAGCCGCGAGATCCGGATGAGGTACCGCGGACCCGAGCGCCTTCGCGATTACCCCCAAGATCAAGCGCACGCTTGCCTCATCCGAGGCGGACGCCCCATTCAACATCTTAAATGGAACCGGGAGGGTGGAAGGGTTTAACCCCTGAATGACACAAAGGCACGACTGGAATCCCACGCACCCAACCAGCTCCGCCCTCGAACTGGATCCAGGGACGCTGAACAGAAATGGGGCTGCAAGCTATGATCTCGACGCTGCAGTTCTTCAAAGCGTCGGTAATGGTGTCGAGCCACTTGTCACCCATCGAGATGCTCGACCCATCGGACGACACGAACACGTCGATCAAGTTCAGGAAGCTCTTCTCGACAACCTCCTTGAAGGCTAGCGCGACTTCCTTCTCCTCGTGAATGTGGGAAACTGAGGTCGCGCGCAACGTGCCGGTGCATCCGGTGTACGCGTCGCTGCTGGCCGAGTAGAAACCGGCTGGCTGGCTGCAGCTCATGGGAGGCCCGCAAGCTCGAACCGGACGGTGTCACGTTCCCGCACCCGCTCACCATTCTCGCGTTACGACGACGGACGCATGCGAGCCGCTTGCAGCGTGCGCTGCGCGACATCGCGGGCGCGCCGGTGACGCACTTCGATCGCCGCCAGATCGGCGCGATCTCTGCCGCTGTCACGATCCAAGCTTGCCGCACCTGGCCGCGGATGCCAACAGCTGCGGTCGCCGGGCCGCTCCGGGCCACGGTGATCGTATCGGACGCCATCGGTGTTCTTGGCGTTGGATGCGAGTAACCTCGGTCGGGGATCTTCACACGGCTAGAACGCGCAGCTGTACAGGTATGCCGCCATCGCGGTCAGCTCGCGCGCGCGATCGGCCTCGACGAGGAGCGGCGTCAGGTGGGTGCCCTCGTACGACGCCGTGCGCAGCACCAGCAAGATCGGCCCGCTGGCGCTGAGTGACCAAGCCGCGGCCGGCACCGGGATGGCGACGCCGGGGTGGCGAAAGTCGAGCGGATCGGCCGGCGCGCCCTCCATCGCCTCGCGCACGATCGGCGCCGTGTAGATCGTCTGGCCGTTGCGCACGATCGCGAGCGTGCCGTGGGCGGCGTCGCTGCGGGTCAGCTGCAGGGCCAGCGGCCCGACGCTGTCGCGCCGGCTCGCTTCGCTGACCGCGACCGGCGCGCCGATCCCGAGCGGGCGCGGCTGCCAGCTCGCTGGCGCCCCGGGTGGCAGCAGCCACACCGGCCCCGGCGCCGAGCGGTCGCCGGCGAACGCGACGACGTCGAGCTGGTGCTGGTCGCAGCCGTACGGCAGCTTCGACGGCGCGCCGGCGGTGACGCGGGTGACGCGGCCGGTGGTGTCGATCGCCGACAGCGTCGCGCCGGCGGCGATTCCCTGGGCTGGCAACGGGACGATCACCGCCGGCGGTCCGGCGGGCAGCCAGTCGCCCGGATCCGGCGTGGTGCGTGGGGCGACGCCGATCCAGCCCAGCGGCTGGTCCGGCGCGAGCGCGATCGGCTCGCCGGTGTCATGCGCGGCGTTGTGCGGGGGCGACGCCTGCCCGGCGCACGCGGCGACCAGCGACGCGGCGCACCACGCGATCTGCGGGCGCGCCCGGTCCGCAAGTCGCCTGTGCCGATGTTCGTCGGCGCATCGGCTCGGAGGCGCCGGCGACCTGGCAAGGGGCTGCGACCCGGCAGGCTGCTGGGTCCGCTGCCTGCTAGTGGCCATCCGTCGACCAGTGCGGCGGATCGCTGGCGAGCTTGTGCACGTCGTACGACGCGCCGACCGCATGCAGGTTGGCCGACGAGGTGCCGTTGCCGGTGCAGTCGAGCTGTGTGGTCTCACCCTTCTTGGCGATCATCAGGCTGCCGCTCCACGTGATCGTCCAGTCGATCGCCTTGCCCTCGGTGTGGCGGCTGGTGAGCGCCGGCGCGTAGGCGATGCTGTACGTCGTCACCATCTCGCCCGCCTTGGCGCGTGAGGTCGCGAGGTCGCCGTGGTCCCAGTTGATGTTGATGCCGGCGGCGGCCGACGCCGTGTTGGCGTCCGCCGGAGACGTGGTGCCGTTGTGGACGTTGTACGAGTAGTGCATCAGGTGCGCGCGCTGGGCCGGGCGGTAGGTCGCGCTGATCGAGATGTTGAGCGCGTTCGCCGGCGTGGCCGCCGCGACCATCGCGTCGTGGAACGCCTGCACGTTGGCCTGGAACGTGGCGTCGGTCAGCTCCGCGATCGTGGTGCCCGTCGGGTATTGCGCGCACCACGACGCGCCGCTCAGCACGCGGGTGTCGGTCGCCGCCGCCGCAGGCTCGGCGGCTGTCGTGGCGGCCTTGCGTTGCACCGCCGGCACCGCCCGGGCGCTGCCGAACGCGCTCTCGGTGAGCGTGCGCTTGCCCGGGGTCGCGGCCGGCGCGGCGTCGCTTCTCCCGCCACTGCCGGTTCCTGCATCCTGGCTATTGCGATAGTCGTACGCCATCGGTCTCCTCGCTCGTGATAGCGCCTAGCGTAGCGCATCATCGGTGCTTCGTGGAACGAACCTTGTCGGGGGACTCCTGGGCTCCCAGTCGCGTCGTCCTCAACGTGCACCGGCTCTATCGACTCGTGCCTGGGCGATGGAGCCATATCTGAGCTGGCCTCCGAACATCCGCGGCCCCCGGTCAAAATTGCTGAAACGCCCGGAATCGCACGGTGTCCACCGCGCATGGTGACCAGCACGTCGAATAGACCGGACCGCGGGGGCGTTCGTTCGAGGATGCACATGCGAATGCGCACGGTGGCCCTTGGTGTCCTCGCTGTGGTCCTTCCGACGAGTTACGCCTCCGGCCGATCGATGAGGCGGGTGAGGTTCCGCGGCTCGTCTCCGGCGTTCGATCTGGCGGGTCGACCGGTCGGCGGCGCCAGGCCCGCCTCGCCCACCCCGGCGCACCTCACCGGCTCGCGGATCATGGCGGCCGGTGACGGGGCGCTGGTGATCGATGGTGACAGCGGCGTCCTGATCAAGGCCGACAAGGACGGCAAGAACATCGGGCAGGTCGCGGTCGCCCAGGGCGCCGGCCTCATGACGTTCGATGCCGCGGCCGGGATCGCGTACGTCGCGGATCGCCGGAACGATCGGATCGCGGTGGTCAAGACCGACCCGATGGCGATCGCCTCGAGCATCAAGACGCCCGCCGAGCCCTACGGCGTGGCGCTCACGCCCGATCGCAAATTCCTCCTGGTCTCGACGATCACCGACCGCACGCTCGTGGCGTACGACGTCGCGACCGGCCGCGAGGCGTGGCGGACGCCGCTGGGCGCCGAGCCGCGCGGCATCGCGGTCTCGCCCGACGGCACGCGCGCCCTCGTCGCGTACCTCACGACCGGCACGGTCGACGAGATCGATCTGGCGGGTGCCCGTCGTGTCGAGCACATCGCGCTCGCGAGCGACTCGTCCCAAAGGCGCTGTCGCCGTTGCGGCAACGACGGTGACAGCTTCGCGCGCGGGGCGTTCGCCGTGACGTTCCTGGGCGAGCATCAAGCCGTCGTCCCGTTCCAGCGCGAGGTCCCCGTGCAACAAGACGATGGGAGCGAGCGCACGAGCAGCTACGGCGGCGGCGCCGAGTCGCCGCTCACCCACCAGCTCGCGTTCCTCGGGTTCGGCGATGGCCGCACCGAGCAGACCACGGCCCAGATCGCGCAGCATCAGCCCCGCGCGATCGCGTGGGATCAGGCGCACGACGCGCTCTACGTCGCCGGGATGGGCTCCGATACCATCCTGCAGCTCAAGAATGCGTCGCAGGCCTCGATCGCCGCGGGTCTGAGCGTGAGCCTCACCAGCGGCAAGGATCGGTGCGGCCCCGACGGGCTGGCGATCACCGCCACCGGCAACGTCCTCGTGTGGTGCTCGTTCACGCGCAAGGTCGAGCAGGTCGAGGTGGTCAGCGGCTATGACGCGCTCGCGGGGACCACGAACCTCACCGTGGGCCCGTCGCTTGTCGCCACGGCGATGACCGCCAAGCAGCACGAGGGGCTCGTGCTGTTTCACTCGGCCGAGCCGCAGATCTCTCAGAACGGCAACCTCGCTTGCGCGTCGTGTCACCCCGATACTCGCGCCGACGGCCTATCCTGGCGGATCAACAAGAAAGAGCTCCAGACGCCGCTCCTGGCGGGGCGCCTGGTGGGCACCCATCCGTTCAAGTGGGATGGCACGGATCCGACGCTCCGCGACAGCTTGCGATCGACGATGAAGCGGCTCGGTGGGGGTGGCCTGTCGGGGCATGAAACCGACGCGCTCGCCACGTATCTCGAGTCGTTGCCATCGGTTCGGACGCCGACGCGTGATGCAACCCAGGTGGCTCGCGGCAAGCAGCTGTTCGAGTCCGAGGGCTGCCGGACCTGCCACGCCGGCCCGGCGTATACCGATCAGGAGCGTCACAAGTTTGCGGGAACGCTCAGGGAAAGCGATACGCCGAGCCTGCGCGGCGTGTCCGCGAGCGCGCCCTACTTCCATGACGGGAGCGCGGCGACGCTCGAGGCCTTGCTGCACGACCGCGGCGCGGTCCACGGCATGGCGGATACCGCCCGGTTGTCGGACCAGGAGGTCGCGGATCTGACCGCGTTCCTCGAAACGCTCTAGCGCCGCGAAAGCCACGACGCGCGTCAACCTCACGTCAACCTCCCGGCCTCCCCATGGCTCCAAGGGGCGGAGGTTTTCATGCGCCATGCTTCCTTGATCGCACTCATCGCCGGCTGTGGGTTGTTCGCCGGCGCACCCCGCATCGCCGCCGCGTGCGATCGCGACGACGACGCGGACAACGACGATAACGACCACGATAACGATAACGACCACGATAACGATAACGATAACGACCACGATAACGATAACGACCACGACAACTACGGCGGGGACACCCAGCGCGAAGCCCAGGAGGCGCAGCGCGAGGCCCAAGAAGCGCAGCGCGAGGCCCAGCGCGAAGCTCAGGAGGCCCAGCGGGAGGCGCAAGACGCCCAGCGCGAAGCCAAGCAAGCCGCCAAGGAAGCCGAGCGCGAGGCACGCGAGGCGGTGAAGGAAGCCGAGCGCGAGGCGCGCGAAGCCGCCAAGGAAGCGAAGCGGGAAGCGCGCCAGGCCATCGAGGAAGCCAAGCGCGAGGCCGAGCGGGCCGGCACCGAGGGGCGTGGCGAGGTCGATACTTCAGCGCTCAGCGGGCAGCTCGAGCGCCTCGCGGAGCGCCTCGAGAGCGTGGCCAGTCGACTCGAGCAGCGGCTCGAAGGCTGGTCGTCCGACGGCGAGCAGGGCGGTGAGGTCCGCGTCCACCCGCGCCGGCGCCCGCACCCGAACCCGCACCCGCACCCGAATCCGCATCCGTACATGAACGTGCCGGTGCCGCCGATGCCGCCGATGCCGCCGATCCCACCGATGGCTCGGATCGCGCCGCCGGTTCCGCCGGTTCCACCGGTCCCGCCGGTCCCGCCGGTGCCTGCACACGGACATCACCATGGGCCGATCCACATCCCGCTCGCGAACGGTGGCAACGTCGACGCCGACGTCGACCTGGACACCGGCGCCAACTAGCTCGGTCATTCGTCGCTGCCGAGCTCGACCGCGGCGCACGACCTCCCGAGGTGCCAGCCTCTGCCATGCGCTCGGAGGCCGCTGCCAGCGATGGCGGCGAATCATGCAGCGGAACGGCTGCGCGATCTCCACGCGTAACAAATCCTCCGCCAGGAGGCGACGGCCCTTTCGAGCCGCCGCCTGCCTGGTTACCCACCGCCCATCCCCGTTGCTGCCCGTGCCGGTGCCCCCAACCTCAACCCTGCTTCGCCGGGACGGACTCTCTCGTGTCATCACCGCCACCTGCACCTGCTACCGTGTCATTCCCACTACCTGCCCTGCACCTGCCAACCCCTCTTTGGGGCCCTCCCACCACCACCTGCACCTACCGCCATCCCCTCTCACTGGTATTGACGCAGGCTCGGTCGATTCTTCCCCGGCGTTTTTAAAGATCGGTGTTCGGGTCGGGAAGCAGTTGAAATGTCAGGACGTACCGGGCATGCCGGCGCCGGAACCGATCGATACGCTGTGTACGTTGCGGGTCGCGATCCGTCGTTGACGGCAGTCGTCGAAACTTAGACCTTCCGCACGTGTACCTGTGGCTCGGGGACTAACAGCCGCTCCAGGTCATCGGGATCCGAGGTGAGCACGACCGCCGGCGAGCCATTCGCGACCGCCGCAGCTGCGACCAGCGCGTCGATGCCGTCATCCGAGCCCGCAAGAAGCCGGAGCCGGCCGGCGCGGCGCGCCGTGATCTCGTCGGCGATCTGCAGTACCGCGGCCACGCGTTCCAGGATGCCAAGTACGCGGTTCACCTCGGCGTCACGCGCACCATCGCCCGTCGTGGATTCGACCAGGATGGGTGTCGGCACCTGGATGCTGCCTTCATGCTCGACCACCCAGCGCAGCCACGCCCTCGCCCGGTGCGAGCCGCCAACCAGCGCGGTTAATCCGCCGCTGTCGAGCACGCAACGCGGCAGCGCCGCACGTGGCCGGGGCCGATGCTTACGACTCATCTGCGCCGGAAGATCCGTCGCGCATCCCGAGCGACCTCAGCGCGGACCTCGCTCGATGCTCCGTGCTTGGCATCGAGCTCGTCCAGGAGGCCAAGCAACTCGAGCCTTGCGAGCCGCTCCTGCGCCGCCACCGCCAAGAACCCCGACACGCCGCGCGGCCCGGCGAGACGCCTGATCCGGGTCAGGATGCGACGGTCAATCGTGGCCGTCACGCGTTCCATGGGTAATTTCATACTTTCATTTCATACTCACGCGCAACGGCCACACGCCAAGCCGGCCGCGACACGGCATGTGGCCGGCGTGGTCCTCGCGGATCAGCTCGACGCGCTCGTGTAGCTGCGGATCGCGATACGCCAGACCAGGCGACTGGCGACGAGCAGGAGGAGCGAGCCGCCCACGGTGGCGAATGCGGCCGGTGCGTCCAGCGTGCCGAGCAAGGCCTTGGCCGGGTAGGTCGTCATGATCGCCACCGGGATCACGAACGTGAACACGAAGCCCCAGGCGCGGGGGAACACCTGGACCGGCCAGCGCGCCGTGTCAAAGATCGCGCCGAGCAGGTACATGAGGTTGTCGAGGCGCACGACCCAGAACGACGCCGCGGCGCACAGGATCCATAGCGCGTAGGCGGCGAGCACGCCGGCGCCGAACAGCACGGCGCCGAGCACGAGATCGAGTGCGGCCGGCGGGGCGTCCCGCTGGGCGAGCGCGTAGATCACGACGGCGATCGCGCCCGCGAGATCGAACACCTTCCACGGCTCGTAGCGCGACGCCGAGACCATCACCTGGGCGTCGATCGGCTTGAGCAGGACGTAGTCGAACGAGCCCGAGCGGATCTTCTCGACCAGATCGACGAGCGATGGGCTGATCGTGCCTTCGAGCACGGCGCGCACGGCCATGAAGTAGGCGATCACGACCAGCGCCTTGGGCTCGTCCCAGCCGGCGACCGTGTCGCGGCCGCTGTACACGACGATCAGCGGCAGGAGCGTGAGCGCCATCCACGCGAGCGACATCACGCCTTCGATCAGGAAGTTCGCGCGATAGGCCATGGCCGAGGCGGCGCTGACCTGGAGCTGGAGCGCGAGCAGGCGGAGGTAGCGCGTCATCCGCCCACCGACTCGAAGCGCCGCACGCCGGCGCGCCACAGCGCGAGGGCGATCGCGAGCAGGGTCGCGGTCCACGCGAGCTGGCCGCCGAGCAGGCGCGCGAGGCGCTCGTGATCGAGCGACTTTGTCAGGAGCTCGACCGGCGCGCTCAGCATGAAGCGGAACGGCAGCCAGTGGGCGGCCACGGCGATCGGGCCCGGCAGGAGATCGAGCGGCATCAGGTAGCCCGAGAACAGCGAGAACAGGCCGAAGTACAGGTTCGCGATCGCCATCGCCTGGGTCAGGAAGAACGCGAGCGCGCCGATCGCGAACAGCATCGCGAACGTGGCCAGCCAGGCGAGCGCGAGCGAGGGCACGAGCAGCACGAGCTGTACAGGGTCGGTGGACAGGGCGCTCTGCCCCGAGCTGGCGAGCAAGACGAACGCGACGGGCAGGGCGATGAGCGAGCGAAACGGGATGGCCGCGGCGTGGCTCGCCGCGTAGGCGAAGAACGGGTGGATCGGCCGGAGCAGCCGCATCGCCATCGCGCCGGACCTCACCTCCTCGCTCATCTGCCACGCGACCCAGTTGCCGGTCAGCTGGCGCACGATCAGCGTGGCGAGGAAGTACGCCACGAAGCGCGGTGACGAGTAGCCGCGGAACGGTGCTTCGCGGGCGACGCTGGTCCACAGCCCGAGCATGATCAGGGGCTGCGTCGTGGTCAGGATCCACACCAGGAACTCGGCGCGGTACGCGACGGTCTCGGCGACGCCGATCTGGAGCAGCGTCGGCAGGGCGCGCAGCGTGCGTGAGGGCGCGGATCTCATCTCGGGCTCACGACGGCTCGGGAGGAGGGTCGGTCTTGTGCTTGCCGAACATCTCGCGCAGGATGTCCTCGAGCGGTGGATCCTCGATCGCGAGATCGGTGGCCTTGAGCTCGCCGAGCAGGCGACCGATCACCGCCGGGACCTCGCGCTCGGGGACGCGCAGCGTGAGGCGCTGGCCTTCGCGCGCGAGCAGGGTGCCGAGCTTGCCGAGCTCGTCCGGGGCGATCGCCTTGGGAAGCGTGAACGACACCCTCTTGTCGGGATCCTTGGTCTTGACGAGCTGGCGCAGATCGCCGTCGTGGATGAGCTTGCCCTGATCGATCACGATGATCCGCGGGCACAGCGCGACGACGTCGTCCATGTAGTGCGAGGTCAAGAGCACGGTCGCCTCGTGGCGCTGGTTGTAGCTGCGCACGAAGTCGCGGATCGCGGCCTGCATCGCGACGTCGAGCCCGATGGTCGGCTCGTCGAGGAACAGCGTCGTGGGCCGGTGGAGCAGGGCGGCGGCCAGCTCGCACTTCATGCGCTCGCCCAGGGACAGCTGGCGGGTCGGCTTGTCGAGCAAGGGGCCGAGCTCGAGGAGCTCGGTGAGCTCGGCCAGCGTCTGGTTCCACTGCGCGCGCGGCACGTCGAACACCGCGCGGTTCATCGCGTAGGTCTCGGCCGGCGGCAGGTCCCAGATCAGCTGCGACTTCTGGCCCATCACCAGGGTGATCTTGCCGAGGAAGCCGGCCTGGCGGCGGTAGGGAACGTGACCTTCGACGGCGACCTCGCCGCTGGTCGGGTGCAACAGGCCCGACAGCACCTTGAGCGTCGTGGTCTTGCCGGCGCCGTTGGGCCCGAGGAACCCGACGCGCTCGCCGCGCGCGATCGTGAAGCTGACGCCGTCGACCGCCTTGACCACGTCGTAGGTGCGGTGGACCAGCGAGCGGAGCGCCGCGGCAAGGCCCGGCGGTCGCTTGTGGACCTTGAAGTGCTTGGTGAGGTTGGCGGCGCGGATCACGTGGGTTCGCCCCGATGCTTGGGCAGGGCGTCCGCCGGAGCGTCCCCCGGGGCGGGCGACGGCTGCGCCTCCTGCGGCTCTGGCGACTCGCGGCGCGCCGCGTTCGCGAGCTCGCCGACCGTCTTGATCGGCAGCGAATCGACGGCCTCGCCCTCGAGCATGGTCTCGAGCAGGTGGGCGCCGACCTCGGCGAGCTGGGTGAGCCCGGCGATCCGCCCGGCGATCAGCTGGTGGCGTTCGCCATCGCCGGGCGGCAGCTCCTTGGCTGCGGCGGCGAACGCTTCATGGGCGGTGCGGACCCAGCGCAGCTCGCGCTCGCGAAACACCCGGGACACCATCTTCCAGATGCTGGTCTCGGCCTCGAAGTGCTCGCGGCGCTCGCCGACGACCCACGTCTTCTTGATGATCTCCCACTGCATGAGCTCGTTGACCAGCATCGAGACCGCCCCGGTCGACAGCCCCAGGCGCTCGCCCAGATCCGCGGCGGTCAGCGGGTGGTCCTCGAGGTAGAGCACCGCCCACATCCGGCCCATGTTGCGGCGGAAGCCCCACGCCTCCATCAACGCACCGACCGCGTCGGCGACCTTGAGCACGGCGGGATCCACGGTCATGGCTTGTCGTCGTCGTCGGGTTTGCTCAGCATGTGATCGCGCGTGGTGACGCGCACGGCCCCGGCCAGGGGCTCGGGGGGCGAGAGGCCGAGTGACGCATGCTCCTTCTGGCGCCGCGTGATGATCTCGACGATCTCGCGCTGTGACAGGCCACCCGACGGCCGGATCGTGAGGCTCGCCTGGCGGCCGCTGCGGATCTCGCGCGCGGTCACGCTCAGGATCGACTCGACGTTGACGGTGATCACCAGCTCGACGCGGGTCGAGCCGGCGGGCCCGGGCGGCAGGTCGTCGAGCACGACCTGGCCGAGCTTGCGGTTCTTCGTGATATCGCTCGAGTCGCCCTGGTAGAGCTCGATCGACACGAACCTCTGGTTGTCGGCGGTGGTCGCGAACAGCCGGCGCGCGCGCACCGGCAGCATCGAGTTGCGCGGCAGGACGACCGCGAACTGGGAGTCGCCGACCTTGATGCCCAGGTCGTGCGGCGTGACGTCGAGCAGCGCCGCGTCGTCGGACTCTCCGGCGAGGATCCCGGCGTAGTGGGCGGCGCCGAGCGCGACGACCTCGTCGGGGTTGGCCCCCCTGGATGGCTTGCGGTGGAAGATCCGCTCGACCGTGTCGGCGACCGCGGGCCACCGGGTCATGCCGCCGACCAGGAGCACCTCCTCGATATCACCGGCGGTGACGCCGGCATCGCCGAGCGCGCGGCGGCACGGCCCCTCGAGCCGATCGAGCAGGTCCTTGGTCCAGCCCTCGACCTGGTCACGCGTGACCGCGCGCTCGAAGTTGATCGGCGCGCCGTGCGGATCGCTTCCCAGGAACGGCAGGCGGATCCGGGTCTCGCGATCGACCGACAGCGCGTGCTTGGCGGCCTCGCACGCCTCGCGCAGCCGCGACATCGCCATCGGGTTCGTGGTGAGGTCGACGTGGACCTGCCCGTGGACCTCGGCGGCCAGGCGCTCGAGCATCCGGCGATCCCAGTCGTCGCCGCCGAGCGCGCTGTCGCCGCCGGTCGCGAGCACCTCGAAGATGCCGTTCTCGACGCTCATGATCGAGATGTCGAACGTGCCGCCGCCGAGATCGAACACGGCGATCACGCGGCGGCCTTCGCGCACGCGATGCGCGCCATACGCGAGCGCCGCCGCGGTCGGCTCGTTCAAGATCCGGACCACGTCGAGGCCGGCGATCTGCCCGGCGTCGCGGGTCGCCTGGCGCTGCGCGTCGTCGAAGTAGGCCGGCACGGTCACGACCGCGCGGGTCACCGGTTCCCCGAGCGCGTCTTCGGCGACCTTGCGCAGCGCGCGCAGCACGTGGGCCGCGATCTCCTGCGGCGAGATCGGCTGACCGTGGACGCGGACCCACGCGTCGCCGTTGGGCGCGGCGACGATCCGGAAGGGTGCGAGCCGCGCGAACCACGTGACGTCGTCGGCATTGACCTTGCGGCCGATCAAGCGCTTGGCCCCGTACACCGTGGCCTCCGCGTTGGTGACGCCCTGGCGGCGCGCGCGGGCGCCGACCGCGATCTGCCCGGCGGCCGACCAGCTCACCCAGGACGGGATCGTGCGCTCGCCGGCTTCGCCCGCGAGGATCCTGGGCTGCCCCCGGGTGTCGAGGACGGCGACGCACGAGTTCGTGGTTCCGAGATCGATGCCGATAATCCGTGGCACGGTTTACGGCTCCTTCTTCCCCATGAGGCGGCTTAACAGACCCTTGCGCTCGTGGGTGGCCTGCCGGCGCATGTCGGCGAGCTCGCGCGCCGCGCGTTCGTTCGATGGATCGATCTCCAGCGCGGCCTCGAACCGCGGTGCGGCGGACAGCCGGTCGCGCGCGGCGAGGGCGAGCAGGCCCTCGCACAGCTCGACGCCCGCGCGCAGGTTGCGGTCGCTCGGGTGCTTCTTCGCCATCACTTTGTAGCCGGCGAGCGCCTCGTCGAGCCGGCCCTGATCGATCAGCTCTTCGAGCGGCGAGGCATCGAGCGGCGCGCTGATCGGCGGTGGCTGGGTCGGCATCGACCGCCGGGTCGGCGGCGTCGGCGGCGTCACCGGGTCGCGCGCGGCCGGCCTGGCGGGACTGGCCACCGGCCTGGGGCCGACCGGCACGGTGGGCATGGTCGGCGCGGCAGGGGCGGCCGTGCCAAGCGACGCGGCCGAGCGGATCGGGGCGGCCGTGCCGAGCGAGGTGGCCGACGCGATCGGGGCGGGCTCTCGCTCCGGGGCGCGCGGGGCACGCACCGGGGACGCCACGGGGATCGGGCGCGGCGGGGTGGGCGCCCTGTAGGGGGCAGGTGGGGGCTTGCCGAGCGATTGCAAGAGCTGGGTCCGGGCGACCGCGTCACCGAGCCGGCGATACGCGTCCCGGATCAAGATGAAGATCTCCTCGGCGACCTGGCGGAGCTCGGTCGACTCGTAGCGGGCGAACCGATCCGGGTGGTAGCGCTTGGTCAGCTCGCCGAACGCGGCGCGCACCTCGGCGTCGGTCGCTTCGTAGCCCACGCCGAGCACGAGGAACGGGTTCCACTTCCTCATCGACTCGGCCTCCGAGATCAACGCCTTGATCAGATCTTGTTCGGCCGCGCTGACGTCCGCGCTGTCGTTGATCGCGGGGATCGGAGAGATGGGCCCCGGGACCTGGGGCGACCCGTGGAGCGGCGTGCCCTGGGCCGGCGTCATGCGCCGCTTGTACTCCGAGGCGAGCGCGCTCTCGATCAGCCACACCGAGCCGGCGGGGATCGGGTCGAGCAAGAGCTCGATGCCGGCGCCGCGCTGCGGATCGCTCACGTGGCCGTGCACCACGCCGGTGAGGACGATCACGGTCGCGCTCGGCAGCGAGAGATCGATGCGCACCGGCGTACCGACCGCCGGCGGGATCGTCGCCCGGAGGAACATCGTGCCGTGGCTCAGATCGCGCTTGTAGATCGTCGCCAGCTGTTGCCACGAGGCGCACCTGAGCTTGATCGAGAGCGCACCCTCAGCCATGGAACTCCACTCGAGATCATAGGCCGATCAGGGTTCGCGAGGCAACGCTCGGTACCTCGCGAGTACGCGCACATGGCGCTCCTTGATCCGCTGCAGGTAGACGTGCTCCCGAGTGCGGTGCAGCGAGTCACGTGCTAGCTGCGCCAGGCGGCCGACGATATCGTCGAGATCGGACAGCGGCTTCTGCACGAAGCCGACGACCCCGAGATCGGCGGCGTGGGCGGCGAGGTCGCCGTCGTGGATCGACGTCATCAGGAAGGCCGGCAGCCCCTCGATCCGCGCGCGCAGCCGGCGGACCGTCTCGAGCCCGTCGATGCCGGGCAGCTGCGCCGCGACCACGGCGAGGTCGAGCCCGATCGAGTTCGCGAGCGAGTCGACCTCGCGCAGGGCGTCCTCGCCGGTCACGTACGCGAACGTGGACACTCCGGCGGTCTCGAGCAGGTCGGCGAGCTGATCGGCGATCGCGCGCTCGTGCTCGACGAGCAGCACCGCCGGCGAGCGGGTCTCGAGCGCGCTGGCGATCTCGTTGCTCGTGCGCTCCCGGGCGGCGAGCGCGGTCTCGGCGTCGATCGATCGGCGCTCGGTGCGGATCAGATCCTTCAGCAGATCCTCGATCATGTCGCGCTGCGACGCGACCATCGCGATCTCGGCGGTGCGGGACGCCTGGCGCTCGCAGACCCGCTGCACGACCGCGCGCGCGGCCGCGGTGCCTTCGAGCTTGAGGTCGAGCACGTCGCCGGCCCCCGCGCGGATGCAGCTGACGATCAGCCTCGGATCCGCCGCGCTGGTCATCACGATCGGCAGCGCGCTGGGGAACCGCAGCAGCGCCCGCCGGATCGCTTCCCCGGCGAGCCGCTGATCTTCGACCTCGCCGGACCCGACCTCGGCCAGGTCGAGCAGGAGCGCCGGCGGCCGGGCATGGCGCCGGCTGACGTCGACCGCGGTCGCGACCTCGTCGACGACGGTCACCTTGACCCCGACGCCGCCGAGCCGCTCCATCAGGTCGCGCAACGGCTCGGTCATGCCCTTGGGGGAGATGAGGATCGCAGCCAGCTCCATCAGTGAAACACCCAGCGTGACTCTCCGGCCGACACGATCTGGTCGAGCGAGTACGGCGCGTCGAAGTGCTTGTTCGGCAGGTAATAGGTATCGAGCAGATCGCGATAGTGCGGTGATCGAGGGTCGTAGATCACGCCGCCCGGCAGGGCCCACGAAACCGTGATGGGCTGCCCGGACCTGGCCTCGGCCAGGAAACGCTGGGCGGAGCCATCGGCGAGCCGCGAGAAGTCGAGGTCCGCCCAGCCCGGATCGCTGCGGTTGACGGCGAAGTTGTCGCCGGACCTAGGGAAGCCTGCGCCCGTGGGATCCGGATCGGCGGGCGCCGGGAGGTTCAAGGCGGGGTCGGGGTACAGCGGCGTGATGGTGAGCCGGTGTAGCTTGCCCCATCGCCACGCGCCAGGGTCCGCGGTGCCAAAGCCCTGCGCCGACTCGAGGTGGGTCATCGTGTCGACCATCGCTTGCAGGATCACCTTCGTGCAGCTGTCGTCGGGGCCGGCCGCTACATAATCATCGCACAGGATCGGCTGCTGCGTGGCGGGGCTGGTGACGAACGAGCGGGGGTCGGTCAGCATCGCGTAGATGATCCGCACCAGCTGGTGATCGTCCAGCCGCCAGACATCGAAGTCGACCGCGGCGAGCTCGTCCTTGAGGGCGCGCTCGATGAAGAAGTGCATCCACGTGTTGAAGATCGCGGTCGCGGCGGAGTCGTCGTCGGGGGCGTCGGCCGCCGCCGGGGTCGCGAACGTCCAGCGTGCCAGGAGCTGGCGCGCCGTGGTGAGCCGGGCCAGGTCGCCGGCCGGCAGCGCGGCGACGTAGGGCAGGAGGTCGGGCGGCGTCGTGCCCGGGTGGTCGAGCTGGGCGAGGGCGGCCATGATCGCGGGCGTGAGCTTCTCGCCGACGCTCGAGTGGGTGTCGTGCTGGATCGCCGCCATGTCATCGAGGGTCATGCCCGCCGCCGCGCCGGCGAACGGCTGGATCAGCCTGGTGATGCGCTCCTCGCGCAGGCCGCTGTCGTAGCTGATGCCGGCGTACAGCGGCTCGCCGTCGACGACGCCCTGGTTGAGCGGCAGGCCGTCAAACGTCGCGCCGACCGGATCGGCGTTCGCGGTGACGAGGTAGCCGGCCGGCGGATCGATCGCGTGCGGGACCACGCGCGGCGACAGCGGGTGATCGGCGAGCCAGTCGCCTTCGCCGTTGCCCGGCAGCACGAAGAACGGCGCGAGGCTGTCCTGGCGGGTCAGCGGATCCCACGCGTAGGCCGCCGGCTTGCGCACCGGGAGATACGCCTGCGTGGTCCAGCCGATGTGCAGCTGGTTATCGATCATCGTCCAGCTCTGGCCGCCGTAGGTCTCGTCCGCGAGCGCGCGGAAGCCGTCGTGGACGGTGCGGGCGCGGCCGAGCTTGTAGAGCGCGCGGAGCTCGAACGACGGCTGGTAGCCGGCGAAGCGGACCGACATCGCGCTGGCCGCGGTGCGCGGGACGATCTGGTGGGCCGTGCGATCGATCGCCGGGATGATCGGCCCGTGGTGCGGGACGACCTCGTAGGTCGCCTGCGTGCTCCCCGTGATCGTGCCGAACCTGCCGATCTTGATCTCCTCGGTGAAGGTCTGGAGCGGGACCTGCTGCAGGGCGCCCGCGGGATCGGTCCACGCGACGCAGCCGCCGCCGCCGCTGCCGCACGGGGCGATCTGTTCGAGGTAGACGTCGTTGACGTCGTGCTCGCTGACCGTCCCCGACCAGGCGAGGTTGCCGTTGCTGCCCAGGATGATGCCGGGGATGCCGGGGATCGTGACGCCCAGGAGATCGAAGTCATCGCCCGTCGTCTGCGGATCGCCGTCGGCGTTCTTCACGATCAGGTGGGTCGGATAGAACATCGAGGGGTTGGTCAGCTGCAGGTGCTGATCGGTCGCGAGCATCACGCGCGCGCCGCCCGCGATCGACGAGGCGATCGCCCAGGTGTTTCCGCCGGCGAACGGATGGCCGAACGCGTGCGGACCGAGCGCGCCGAGCGGGCCGTTGCGGATCTGCGGGGCGAACAACGCTCGCGCGTCGTCGAACACCTGCTGTGGAACGGCCGGGCGCGGCGGGGGGCTCGCCGCGCCGGCCGTCGTAGACACGCGCGCGCTCGGGCCAGGGCCTGGATCGCTGCCATCGGAGCGCGATCCGGTATCGATCGCGACGTTGGGAAACCCTGGGATCGTCGAGTCCTGGCCGACCGGCGTGAACTTCAGGAGGTCGCGCGAGATGCCGCGGCGCGCGGACGCGGCGGTGGTCCCGGTCGCCGCGTCGTAGGTCGTGCGGAGCTTGTCGTACAGCTCGGTGGCGTCGAGCTCGAACGGCACCGTGTACGACAGCGCGAACGCCTGGAACCGCTCGAGCACGAGCGAGTCGACCGGGGTCCACGCGACGAACTGCGCGGCATCGAAGCTCGCCGCGATCTCGGGGGCGAGCGTCCAGGTGCCGAGCTGGAGGTCCTGGGCGTACGCGTTCACGCCGCTCGCGAAGCGATCGAGCAGCTGGACGACCTGTTGATCGATCGGATCGCTTCCCGCCTGCAGCGCCGCCCACGTCTGCTCCGCGAGCGGCTTCATCCGGTGCATGCGCATCTCGAGATCGCTGTCGATCACCTCCGGATCGAGCGCGCCGAACAGCTCGGCCAGCGTGCCTGCCCCGAACCGCCGCAGGACGTCCATCTGCGGCAGGCGATCGTGCGCCATCACGTAGCCCTGGACGTAGGCGGCGTCGGCGAGCGTGGTCGCGCTGATGTGAGCGATGCCATACCGATCGCGGGCGACATGGACCGGCGCGCTGACCGGGGCCGTGAGGTCGACGTCGACCGGCAGGCCGTCGAACGGGCCGCTCAGCGGGTCGCCGCAGGCCGCGAGGACGCCGAAGCCGACGAACACGCTGGGCCAACGCATGGCGCAGGTATACCTCGACGGGTAGGATGCTCGCGATGTCGGACTTCTTGTTCCTGCGCGCCTGTCGCCGGCAACCCGTGGAACGCACGCCGATCTGGATGATGCGCCAGGCCGGCCGGTACTTGCCGGCGTACCGCGCCGTGCGCGCGCGCGCGTCGTTCCTCGAGCTGTGCCGGAACCCCGAGCTCGCCTGCGAGGTCACGCTCCAGCCGATCGATGAATTCGGCTTCGACGCCGCGATCTTGTTCTCGGACATCCTCATCACCCTGCCCGCGATGGGCCTCGAGGTCGCGTTCCCCGACGCCGGCCCGAAGATCGCGACGCCGATCCGGACCCAGGCGGCGATCGACGCCCTGGCCGTGCCCGATCCCGAGGCCGAGCTGCCGTACGTGATGGCGGCCGTGCGGAAGATCAAGACCGCGCTGGCCGGCCGTGTCCCGCTGATCGGCTTCGCGGGCGCGCCGCTGACCATGCTGACCTACGCCGTCGAGGGTGGTGGCTCGAAGGACTACGCCCACACCAAGGCGATGCTGTACGGCGCGCCTGCCTCGGCGCACGCGCTGCTCGACAAGCTCGCGCGGACCTGTGCGACCTACCTCGAGGCGCAGGTCGCCGCCGGGGCCGATACCGTCCAGATCTTCGACAGCTGGGGCGGCATCGTCTCGCCGGGCGACTTTCGCGAGTACCCGCTGCGCTATGCCAAGCGCGTGATCGAGATGCTGCGGGCGTCGCCGACCTGGAAGACCCGGGCGGTGCCGATCATCTACTTCGTGAACGGCTGCGCGCCGTACCTCGACGACTACGCGTCGAGCGGCGCCGACGTGCTCGGGGTCGACTGGCGCGTCGGGATCGACGACGTGCGGCGGCGGGTCGGCGACGGCGTCGCGCTCCAGGGCAACCTCGATCCCGGGGCGCTGTTCGCGCCGCCCGCCGAGATCCGGGCGCGGGTCGCCGACATCCTCGCGCGCGCCGGCCAGGTCGGCCACATCTTCAACCTGGGCCACGGCGTCCTGCCGGAGACCAACCCGGAGCACGTGCGGGCGATGGTGACGGCGGTCAAGGAGCTCTCCGCACACGCATGAAGATCGCGGTCATCGGCGGCGGCGTCGGTGGCCTGGTGGCCGCGCGCGCGCTCGTCCGCGCCGGCATCGACGCGCACGTCTTCGAGGCCGCTCCGCGGGCCGGCGGCGTGGTCGGGACCAGCACGATCGATGGCTACGTCCGCGAGCACGCCGCGAGCGGGTTCCTCGGCGGGCCGGGCGATGGCGTCTACGCCCTGTGCCGGGAGCTCGGCGTCGCCGTCGCCAGGGCCTCGACGCGGGCGCGCGCCCGCTGGATCTACCTCGATGGCAAGCTGCGCGCGCTGCCGCGATCGCCGCTGGATCTCGTCACGAGCGATCTCCTGACCTGGCGCGGCAAGCTCGATCTCCTGCGCGAGCCGCTCCGCCCCGCCGGCCCGGGCGGCGAGGAGTCCGTGCATGCATTTGCGGCGCGCCGGTTCGGCGCCGAGGCCGCGCGCGCGCTCGTCTCGCCGTTCGCGACCTGGGTCCACGCCGCCGACGGCCACGACCTCAGCCTGTTGTCCGGGTTCCCGCGGCTCGCCGCCCTCGACGTTCGCGGCGGCGTCATCGGCGGCATGCTGGCACAAACCGCGCGCGGGCTCGCCGGCCGGTTGCGCGGCGTGCCGGCGGTGAGGACACCGCGTGGATGGTGGGCGCCCAGGGGCGGGTTCGGCGCGCTCGTCGACGCCCTGGCCGGTGAGCTCGGCCCACGGCTCCGGCTCGGTGCCAGGGTCACGCGGATCGAGCCCGCCGGGGGAGGCGTGCAGATCGACGGCACGCCGTGGGACGGCGCGGTGCTCGCGATCCCGGCCGAGGACGCCGGGCCTCTCGTCGCGACGCCTGACTTCGCGAACCGGCTCGCCGCGTTTCATCGCGCGCCGGCGGCGCTGGTCTACCTCGGGTTCGCGGCGGCGGCGATCCCGCGCGCACACGACGGGTTCGGCCTCGTGGTCGCACAGGGCGAGGACGTCCGCGTGCTCGGCGTGCTGTTCGAGTCGACGATGTGGCCCGATCGGGCGCCCGCCGGTCACGTGCTCCTGCGCTGCCTGTTCGGCGGCGGCCGCGATCCCGAGGCGACGCGGCTCGATGACGCCGCGCTGATCGCGCAGGCGGTGCGCGACGTCGGCATCGTGCTCGGCGCCGGCGCCACCCCGACCCACACGAGCGTCGTACGGTCGCCGCGCGGCCTGGCGCAGTACACGCTCGGCCACCGCGATCGCGTACGCGACGCCGTCGCCCTCGCTCGCACGCAGCGCATCGTGCTCGCCGGTGCCGACTACCGCGGCCCGGGCCTCAACAAGCTGTGCGCCGACGCCGCCTCGGTCGTCGCCGAGGTCCGCGCGTGGTAGCTCGCGTGCTCGCCGGCTTCGCGCTCGCGGCCGGCGCCGCGTTCACGGCGTGCAGCGGCAAGCCCCGCCCAGAAGAGGTCACGCGTGTCCCGGCCCGCCAAGACGCCGCGATTGGCGACGCGATCGGAGACGCGAAGCGCCCCATCGACGCTCCGGCCGCGCGGCCTGCCACCGGTGATCTGCAGATCCGCGTCGAGTGGCCCGACGTCCCGGTCGTCGCGCGCAGCTCGCCGGGCCGGACGCCCTGCAACACGCCGCGCACCCCGTCGGTCGCGCCGACCACGACCTGGGGCGTCCCCGATGCGCTCGTGATCGTCGCCGGCGCCGCGCCGCCGCTCGCCGGCGCGCACCTCACGCTGGCCGACTGCACCCTCACGCCGCGCCTGGCCGAGGGCAACGCGCTCGCCATCACCAGCGCCGTCGATCGTCCCGCCAAGCTCGTGCTGCGCAAGCGCGGCACCGCCGCCAGCCTCGGACAGCTCGTCACCGGCGAGCCGATCCCCGTGATGCTCCCGATCGCCGGCCACACCGTCACCACGCCGCTCGACCCCGGCGCGATCTACGCGCTCGAGACCGACGCCGCCGACCCCGAGGTCGCCTTCATCGTGTCCGTCCCCGGCGGCTACGTCACCGAGGCCAGCGGCCAGATCATCGCCCGCGACCTGGCGGTCGGCTCTCACGCCGTCACCGCCTGGCTGCCACCGCGCGCCGGTCAGCCGGCCCGAACCGGCCGCGGCACCGCCACGGTAACTTCCGGCGAGCTGACCGAGCTGACGATCACGCTCGCCCCGTGAGCCGAGTCCGGCACGTGATCAGTCTTCGTCAGGCAGCCCAGCGAGATCGGGGTGGGTGACGGGGTAGCCGGAAGGGTAGAGGTACATCACGACGAGCTCGTCGGATCGGATCTCGTAGGTGACGCGATACGCCCAACGTCGGGCGCGAACCACGACGATCTTGTAGAACAGGCCGCGAAACTCCGAATCATCGGGATACCGGCGCCCGATCTTCGGCGTTGCTTGCAGGAGCCGAAGGCTTCTAACGACTCTTCTTGCGGCGGGCTCGAGAAGTGCGGCGAGCTGGTGTTCTGCTCTTGGGGTGAGGCGAACCTTCAAGTCCGAGCTCCTTGGCGATCACGTCCAGGCTTCGGCCCCGTCCGGCGGCAGCATCACGGCGCGCCTCCGCGAGGGTCTCTCGCCAATCGGGTCGGCGCATCTCGTCGATGGCCGCCATCCAGCCCTCGTAGTACTCGTTGTCGACGAGCACCATGCTGCCCCGCCCCCCGCGCGTGATCCGGTAGACGGTCCCTTCACTCTCGACGTCCTTGGCGATCCGCGCGGCGTTGCGGACGAGGTCGGTCACCGAGATGATTCGTTCCATCTTCCAAGCATATAAAAAGCAAATCGCCGCAGCAAGCCCGGGTTCGGTCCGGCCGCAACGCACGCGCATCGAGACCTCCGAAGCTGGAGACCATGTTTGCTACATTCATACGCCAGGAGCAGCCGAAAAAGCTGAGCGGGACGGACGGCGCGGTGGCCAAGGAGGTGGATCGCCTGAGGCTTGTGCCGGCCCGGAGGGCTTTTCCGCCTGCCGCCGTGGCCGGAGCGATGTTAGGGTAGGCCGGAGATGAGGCTGGTCTCGTGTGTGATCGCGGTGGCGCTGCTCGTGATGGGGCGGCCGGTGCGCGCGGACGACGACGCGAACAAGACGGCGATCTTTTCGACGGTCGACCACGTCGACTACGAGCCGTCGTCGATCGGCGCCAACCGCCTGATCGTCACGCTGTCGGTGCTCGATCTGCGCGGCGGGATCATCGCCGACATCTCGCCGAAGGTGCTGGTCGGCGGCTCGAAGCTCGACGCGCCGTACGCGTTCGGCACCTTCGGGGCGACCAGCGCCGACCGGGCGATCGTCTTCGTGGTCCAGGCGACGCCGGAGTACGCCGACACGCTGCCGTCGATCGTCTCGACGCTCGATCAGGAGGTGCTCGGCTCGCTGGGCGAGCATACGCAGGTCGCGATCCTCCAGTACGGTGATTCGACCGGCAGCGGCAAGCTCGGCACGGTCAAGACGGCGCGCGGCAAGCTCGCGCAGATCTCGCCGGATGCCAGCCCCAGCGATCCGGCGCTGCTCGACACGGTCGATCGGGCGCTCTCGCTCCTGCGCCGCGCGAAGCCGCCGATCGAAGGCGCGCCGCTGCGCAAGATGATCGTCGTCATCAGCGACGGCCGCGACCGGTCGGGCGACCGCGAGCGCGTGACGAAGCTGGGGCAGCGCGCCGACAAGGAGAGCGTGCGCATCCACTCGTTTGCGTACGCGCCCAGCAAGGTCCGCCGCCCGCTGCTCTTGCTGGGCGAGCTGTCGAAGCGCTCGTTCGGCACGTTCCGCTTCCTGTACAGCGGCGCTGCCGAGTCGTGGACGCCCGCGTTCAAGCAGCTCCGCGAGGAGATCATGCAGCAGTACGTGCTGACGTACTTTGTCCCGCCGGACCAGGATCTCGCCGGCAAGAAGGTCAAGGTCTCGATCGGCGGGCGCGTCGAGGCGACGTCGCAGAACGAGCTGAAGGTCCCCGAGCTGGGCTGTCACGGCACGCCGTGCGCGGGCTACTGCACGGCCACCGCGTGCGTGGTGCCGATCGCGAGCAGTGGGCGCGGCGCGGTCGGCTGGATCCTGCTCATCGGGGGCATCGCGGTCGGCGTGATGGTCGTGCTCGGCCTGGTCGGCTTCCTGATCTCGAAGCGGCAGCAGCCGGTCGCGCTGCCGCCGGGCTTCGTGCCGCCGCCGGGGTTCGTCATGCCGGGGGCCAAGCCCCCGAAGGTGAAGGCGCCCAAGCCGTCGAAGAACGCGCCGGTGGTCGCCCCGCTGCAGTCGGGGCCGTCGCTCATGTTCATCGCGGGGCCGCGCGCCGGCCAGCGCATCTACCTGCGCAACGGCTTCCTGATCGGCAAGGCGCCGACGTCTGATCTCGTGATCGACGACGGCTACACCTCGACGAATCACGCGCAGATCGCGATCGACGCGTCGGGTAACTGCAACATCTACGATCGCAACTCCACGAACGGCACCTACGTCAACGGCGTGCGGGTCAACGAGGCGCTACTCTACCATGGTAACAGCGTCCGTTTTGGTTCGACGGAGATGCAGTACCTGGCACAATAGGGAGTCGACCATGGCGCTCGGAGACATGATCATCGGTCAGAAGGTGTTCAAGACGGGGTTGAACCTCAAGAACTGGTACGACACCGGCTGGGACGCGACCAAGGAGTACTGCATCCCA
>Ga0308176_10000390_pt1 | contig 28252 bp, 20 predicted proteins | sample PhyCR2_3_FD_203890 | JGI IMG/M metagenome (GOLD analysis project Ga0308176, IMG submission 203890) | Soil microbial communities from UC Gill Tract Community Farm, Albany, California, United States - DLSLS.C.R2 | ecosystem: Environmental > Terrestrial > Soil > Agricultural land | place: USA... | reverse complement strand
TACGGAGCGGGCTCGGGTGGGGTCATCGTGGCGACGATGCTCTTCATGCTCGTGTCCAGCAAGGCCCCACTACAGGAGCGCGCCGGCGGCGATGCCGGGCGAGGGCACAGTCATCGGAGTGCATGCGGCCTGACCTCCGGAGATGGCTAGTTGAGACGAGGCAGCAGCGAAGATGCTGTGCGCCGTCGCGCCGAGCGCTCGCGCATCGAACGACTTTGGGTCGAGGTCCGTCCAGCAGTCCCTGACGGCGCGAACGTAGTCCATGAACGCGGCTCGTTGCGCGTCGCGGCGCTCCCGCTGGATCGCCTCGCAGTCGGCGGCGTACTTCTTGCGCCGCTCCTCGGCGGCCTTGCAGGCGGCGTCCTGGGCTTGCTGGTAGGTCTCGACGTAGTGGTTCTGGGCGCGGTAGACCTCGGCGGCGCTGGTCTCCGCCGGGTTGATCTGGGCGCGATGAAACACCCGCAGGTAGTCGAAGTAGGCCTCGTGCGCCGGTTTGAACGCAGCCCGCTGGTCCTGCTGCCATGCCTCGGCGGACTGCGCGTTCACCTGCTCCTGCTTGCTCGCCGCGTCGATCTGCGCGCGGCACAGCGAGTTCTCGTACTCGTAGTAGTACCGCGTGAAGCGGTTGATGAGGCGCTGGGCGCCGCCCTCGCCGGCGGTGGCTTCGGGATCCGCCGCTGGTTTCTCCGGCCCGGGTGGTCGTTCAGGTGTCATTGCCTGTTACCTCCGTGTCCGTCCATGCCATCTCGATGTGTGCCGGACAGTCATTGCGACTGCGGCAATAACCATTTTGGTCAGAGGTATTGTGGGACGCCCGCGCGCCGTCGTCCAGGAGATTCAGCGGAATCGCCAAGCCCGAGCGAGAGCGCACGCAGGTCACCCGACGCGTGGGCGCTTGCGCTCGCATTCCCGGTCGGGCTGCGCCGGAGCGCTCACCACCTGACCAGGACCGAGCATCGGCGCTCAGCCTCCTCGTTTTCGCCTGTGCGACCTGGTGGCATTGTATCGCTCTCCAGTTCATCCAGTATATTGCGCTCATGCACGTTCACATCGTCCTCGTCGACTGCGGCTGCAGCCTCGATCCTTGGTCACTGTGGGCAGTGGCCGACGCGGCGACGATCCAGACCCATCGTGACTTCGGCCGACCTCCACCATCCGGCTATGGCGCCGTGGCGAGCGTGAGGGTGGCGAGCGATCCCACGAACATCTACGCGCACGAATGGGTCCTCGCGTATGTCCCCGGTCCGGGTCCCGGTCCGGTGGAAGCGATCGGTTACCACGATCGCACGTCGAGCGGCCAGCCGCTGATCCGCGTGTTTCCAGCCCTCGAGGATCCGGCGATGCGCGGCGTCGTCGAGACGCACGAGATCATCGAGGCGCTGGCCGATCCCTGGCTCGAGAAGGTGGTTCGCGATCCGTTCGGCCGGCTCGTTGCCTTCGAGCCCGCCGACCCGGTGGAGGCGAGCTGGTATCCAATCGAGACGCGCCATGGCTTCGTCCCGGTCACGAACTTCGTCACTCCAGCGTATTATCAACCGCGGCATTGTCCGGACGTGCCATACGACGCCCTGGGGCTGATTCGATATCCAGGAGAGGTCTTGCCGGGTGGATATATCACCGTACTGACGCCGGAGGGCCGCTGGCAGCGCATGGGCACCGGCGCGCTCAGGCCTTACCGCGCCGCCGATGCCGGGTTTGGCCGGTCGTACCGGCGTGCGAGGTGGCACCCGGCGCCCGGTCAACACGCGAGCCCCTGCTGACCGCACGACCGCCGGCCTGGTCTGGCCGTGCGTCACTCGACGGTGGGCTCCCCCCATGCCGGCCAGATGGCCTGGTCGGGCCAGGCGCAGGATGCGGCTCCCCTGTCGGTAGAGCGCCCAGGTGTAATCCCGAACCCGGTTATTGCAACCCCGGCCGAGGCGAACCGCTGGCCGGGGCGCTGGCAAATCCTGGCAGGTGTCGTAGCCCTCATCTGGGGAGGGGGCCTCTAGCAGGCCGTGGCGGGCCAGGATCGGCCTGGAACGGTCATTTCTTTCGCGTTCCTGCAGGGCGACACCGCCGGACGTCACGCGGCGCGCATCGGAACGTGCGCGGGCAGGCCCGTCGCTGATACGATGGTCCCATGATCCGTGGACTAGCCCTGCTGACGCTCGCCTCCTGCGGTCACGTCGATGCGCACTCGGATGCTGGCACCGACGCGCTCGATCTGTGCCCGATGATGAGCTGCGACGACAACGATCCGTGCACGACCGATACGTGCGTTGCGAACACGTGTCATCACGACTCCGCCGCGCCGACGGGCATGCAGGCGTTCGCGGTGACCAACTCGATCGTGCGGTTCACGGTGCCGGCGTGCGTCAACACCATCACGATCGATGCGTTCGGCGGCCAGGGCGGATCCACCTCGCTGACGCTTCGCGCCGGCGGCATGGCCGCGCACGTGGTCACGACGCTCTCCCTCGCCAAGACGAACCAGATCCTCGCCGTGCTGGTCGGAGGCGCCGGGGGCACCGGGATCGACGATGGCGGCGGCGGCGGTGGCTCGTTCGTGTGGGACATCGCCGCGCCGGCGATGCCGCTCGTCGCCGCGGGTGGCGGCGGCGGCGCGGGGTACGACAGCGCCGGGGTGGCGGCGCCGTCGTCGCGCTCGGGCGTGAACGGGCCTACCTCGACCGGAGGCTTCGGTCAGAACGGCAACGGCGCGACCCAGCCGGTCCCGGCCACCAACTGGGCCGCGGGCGGCGCCGGCTGGCTCACCGATGGCGCCGCCGGCGGCGGACCGGCGGCCACGCCGTGCGGCGTGTCGGTCGGTGGCAAGTCACCCGCGCACGGCGGCGCCGGGGGCGCGGGCGGCGGTGCGGCCGGGTATCCCGGCGCCGGTGGCTTCGGTGGCGGTGGGGGGGCGCAAGGGCAGTGCAACGCGACCGGCGGTGGTGGTGGCGGCGGCTACAGCGGCGGTGCCGGCGGCGGCGAGAACCCGACGACCGTGTTTCAAGGCGGCGGCGGTGGTGGCTCGTTCGCGATGGGAACGCCGACCATCACCGGCGGCGTGCACACCGGCGATGGCGCCGTGACGATCAGCTGGTAGCGACCATGGATACGACTTCGAATACGAGGGGCATCATGAGATATGTCTGCATCGCGTTGCTGTGTGGTGCGTGTGGTTCCGCCAGCTCCAGGATCGACGCGCGGCCGGAGGCGCCGCCGCCCACGTTGAGCTCGGTGTCACCAAGCTCCGGCATCGTCACGACGATGGTGACCGTGAGCGGCACCGGCTTCGGTGACACGCAGGGCACGAGTACGGTGACGCTCGGTGGCGTCTCGGGAACGGTGGCGACGTGGTCATCGACGTCGATCACCGTCGCGGTCCCGAATATCAAGCCGGCCGCCGCCGATGTCGTCGTGACCGTCGATGGTAGCGCGAGCGCGCCGCAGAAGTTCCGCGTGATCCTGCCGCCGCGCGCGTACGTCCACAATCAGTCGCTGGACACGATGCTGATGGCCGACAACGTCGCGGTGCTCTCGTACGACTCGGTAATGAAGAAGCTCGTGCAGATCCCGCCGAACATCTCCACCGGCATGGCGCCGGTCGGCTTCGGTGGTTGCGATCACTCGATCGTCGTGCATGAAGCGACGCGCCGGCTGTTCGTGACCAGCAACACGGGCATCGCGGTCTACGACATCGATCCCGTCATGGGCACGCTGTTACCCGTGCCGGGCTCGCCGTTCCTGGTGACGGGGGCGAGCAGCCTGTTTGGCCTCGAGGTCAACAAGGCCGGCACGCGCGTGTGGGCGGCGCTCACCGGCCACATCGCGGTGTTCGACGTCGGTCCGCAGGGCACGTTGACCGCCGTCGCCGGATCGCCGTTCGTGACGATCCAGAACGACGTGATCGCGCTGTCGAACGATGAGCGCTTCATCTACGCGAACACCGAGGGCATGATGTTCGGCGCGTTCACGACCGACACGTACGCTCCGGTCATGGGTTCGCCGTATTCGCAAGCGGCCTTCACGTTCTACATGGCGCGCCGGCCGACGACCGAGCAGATCTTCCTCCCCGGGGCGAACGGGGTGTCGGTGTGGCAGCCAGACACCACCGGCAAGCCGTCGCAGATCACCGGCTCGCCGTTCCTGGCGACGAAGCCGCCGGGCGGTACGAACAATTCGATCTCGTTCACGTCCGACGGCAGCCGCGCGTACATCACGGCCCAGGGATCGACCTACATCGTCGAGGTGTCGCTCGCGGCCGATGGCACGCCGACGACGCTGCCGGGTTCGCCGGTCAACACGACGCCGCTCACGAGCATCACGTGCGACGCCGTCTCGAACGATGGCAGCGTGCTGGTCGTCCTGAGCGCGTCGGCCAGCGTCGGCGTGTTCGCGCTGGCTGCCGACGGCACCGCGACGCAGTTCCCGGGCAGCCCGTTCCCGTTCACCGCGCAGGCGTTCACGAGCGGGCTCGCGCTCACGTTCTGATCGGGCGGCATCTCATCGCGGGGCGGGCTCGTTGCGCCACGTGCTACGGCCAAGCAGCGCGTTCAGGTCGAACGCGTAGTAGTGGTTCAGGAGCTTCACTCGCACCGAGTCGAAGGCGAACGGATCGGAGTCGGTGATCGTGTCGATCGCCGCCACCGGGTTGGACGCGTTCGTGACCACCAGGTTGCCGATGATCCCCCCGGTTTCTTCGATGACGACCCCATTGCCGGTCCAGTCGGACGCAGCCACATGGACGTTATCGTTCGAGCGGGTCTTCCACATCCGGACCAGGGCGGCCGGCTCCCAGAAGTAGGCCGGTGCGTTCACGTTGTGGCTGGTGGCCGTGGCGCCGACCGCGGAAGAGATGACCAGGATGTCGGTCCCAGACTTCGCCAGCGCGGTGACGGCTTCCGGAAACAGTGCGTCCCGTCCGGTCAAGACGCCCACGCGAGCGTGCGCCAGGTCGATGAACGTCGGCGCGTGGCCGGTGCCACGGCTGGTCAGCGAGTCGTGGATCTGGCGGGACAGGATCGGTGCCTTGCCCGGTTGCACCAGCACCAGGGCCTCCGGGAACCAGCCATCCGGGTCCCACTCCAGCAGGGTCGTGACCAGCAGTGAGATGTGGTTCGCCTCGACGAAGCCCTGGAGCCTGGTCCAGGGGGCCGCCCGGAACCAGGTCGGGTTCGACGTCGCGACCGGGATGGAGGTGATTCCGCGCCCGGGGAGGACGACCACGTCGGCGGCCGTCGCCTTCGCGGCCCAGCGTTGCGCGACGGTCGCCAGGTTGGCGCCGGCATCCGTCAGCCGCGGCTGGTAGGCAATCGACGCGATGCGGGTCGTCCCGTCCGGCGGCAGACCGAGTGCCATCTGGTTGCCGGTGTCGCGATCATACAAGCCGTTGGCGATCGCGGTGTACGCTCCCGGCCGCCGGAAGTTGAGCGAGTACGTCGGGCTGAGCCGGGTCCCGATCCGATAGGATGGCACGTCGACGTCGTACAGGAGGATCTCGTCGACCGGGTTCGGCACGTCCATCGCGCGGTAAAACAGCTGGATCTCGCCATCGGGCGTGATCGCCGCGGACGGCGCATCATTCATATTGTATACGAACGGAGTGCCGAACCGCGTGTCGGTCTCCATGCCCCAGCGGTTCGCGGTGAGGAACCAGATGCCATTCTCGCGAGCTCGAATCTGCCAGATCTCCTGCTGATCGTTCGAACCGAACCAGTTGGCGGGGAGCAGGACGAGATCCGCGCCCTCGGTGGCCAGGATGCGGATCCAGTCCGGCAGATAAACATCGGAGCAGATCATGACGCCCAGGTCGCCATAGATCGTCGGGATGACCTCGAAGGGCAAGACGCCCCGGTCATGCCATCCGCTCAGGCCACGCTTCTCCGAGGTCGTGACCAGGCCGCTCGGGCCGAGCACCACCACGGTGTTGTAGACTTGCTGCGTGGGCGTGACCTCGGCAATGCCGACGAGCACATAGGCATGGTACTGCCTGGCGAGCGCCTCGATCCCGGCCAGCTCGGGATAAGGTGACGTGAAGCCGAGCTCGCTCACCACCTGGTCGCGCGTGATGGAGAAGCCGGTCGTCGCGAGCTCCGGCGTGACGACGATGTTCGCACCCTGCACGAGGGCGCGCTGGACCAGGGACTCGAGCGACGCCACGTTGTGACCGACATCCCCGAGTGCGGGAAAGGTATGAAGGAGGGCGACCTTGGCCGGAGCCGCGGATACGGCCGAGGCAGTCGAGAGCGCGACAAGACACGCGATCCCGCGGAAAACGCGCTGGGTGGCTCGCACGAGGCGGGGCGCAGTCGAGGCCGTCCTCATGAAAACAAGATAGCGGTAAATAAATACGTCGCAAGGCAAGCTAACCGAGCTTGCGCAATCCGCACGTGAGCGGTGATTGGCTCATGGTGCTGTTTAACCAAGTAAACTTGCACAGGATCGGTCCCGTGTGGACTCACTCGCCCAGCACGCAACGATCACGCCACGCACGCCACAATGAATCAGAGAATCTCCCAGCGCGGGTGATGCGCTCGGGTAGCCAGCGTCAGCCGAGGGCGCCGGCGATGCCGTGCGCGGCGCGGGTGGCCATCGCCATGATCGTGAGCTGCGGGTTGACCCCCGGCGCGCCCGGCACGGTGCTGCCGTCGACGATGTAGAGATCGCGTACGTCGTGCGCCTGGTGATCGAGCCCGACGACGCTGGTGTTCGGGTCCCGGCCCATCTTGCAGGTGCCGAGCGGGTGGTAGCTCGCGAGCACGAGGTCGCTCGGCGCCGGCGGCGTGCGGCGGAACCGGTCGAGCTCGGCGAGCTCGACGATCGGCATCGACGGGCGCGACGCGTAGAGCCGCTTGGCCCCCGCCGCGGCGAGGATCTCGAACATGCGGACCATGCCGGAGTGCAACCGGTCGCGATCCTCGCGCCCGATCGAGTAGGTGATCACCGGGCGGCCGCCGACGGCGCGCCACACCCGGCCGTTCGCCGTCGCGTCGCGCGCGCACAGGCCGAGCGAGGCGATGTGCGGCAGCTGATCGAGGGCGTCCATGAGCCGGCGGCCGGCGAGCTGGAAGATCTGCGCCGCGACGTTGGTCGTCGGCTGCGCGACGGCGATCAGCTGGCCTTCGCGCAGGAACTGATCGCAGCCGTAGCCCTGCGGGATGTGGCTCGCGGGGTCGATCCGCTCCTCGAACAGGCCCGCGACGTTGGTCGATGGATGGAGCGTGAGGTTCCGGCCGACCTGGCCGCTCGCGTTGGCCAGGCCCTGCTGGAGCAGGAGCAGGGGGGTCGGGATGCTGCCGCCGGCGAGCACGACCGCGCGCCCGCGCACGCGCAGCCATCGCCCGCGCGCCGACACGCCCTCGATCCCGGTGGCGCGGCCGTTATCCACGAGCACACGCCGGGCGCGCACCCCGGTGAACAGCTGCGCCCCGGCCTCCAGCGCCGGGGGGATGTACGACAGGTTGGTGCTGCGGCGGGCGTCGGTGCCGCAGCCGAGATCGCAGAACCCCAGGCCCGTGCAGCCGCGCGCGTTGCGGCGGATCGCGAAGTGGCGCCAGCCGAGCGCGTCGCAGCCGCGCGCCACGACGTTGGCGATCGGCCCGATCTCGGGTTGGACGGCCGGCGTGACGTCGAGGGTCGACTCGACGCGCGCGAAGTGCGGCTCCATGCGCTCGCGCGACAGCTCGTCGGTGCCGAGCTCCTCGCACCAGCGGTCGAGCACCCACGGCGGGGTACGGAAGCACGTGCCGCCGTTGATCGCCGTCGAGCCGCCGACCAGCCGCCCGATGAAGATCGGCATGACGACGTTCCCGACCGACGCCGCGCCGCGATAGAACCGCTCGTGCGCGCGGACCAGGCTGCCGTCGAACGCGTCGCGCCGATAGTGCTCGCCCTCCTCGACGAAGGCGACCGCGTAGCCGCGCTCGGCGAGCTCGCGGCCGACCACCGCGCCGCCGGCGCCCGTGCCGATGACCACCACGTCGCACTCGACGTCGCCGCCGCGCCACTCGTCGGTCTTGTGGATCTGCGACAGCCAGCGCGGCCGATCGAGGTTGCCGGCCATGTTCGAGCGGCCGCCCATCGCGGCGACCACGTGCGGCTGATCGAAGTGGACGAGCTTGTAGACGACCGACACCAGGCCGAGCGGCAGGCGCAGGATCGGATCGCGCTGCCAGGCGCGCACGACCTCGTCGGCCTGCTCCGGCGACAGCGTGCGCAGGCGGCGCCCGGTGCGCGCGATGGCCGCCGCGTCGAGGGTGCGCTGGGCGATCGCCCATGACCGGGCCAGCCCGGGCGCGATGGTCGCGACGACCTCCTCGGCGCGCCGCACGGACGCCGCGTCGGCACCGGGGATCGCGGCGCTGCCCGGAATCAACGCGCGCGCCAGCGCGAGCGCTGATTCATCGACCGTGTCGGATCGCTGGGGGATGGGCTGCATGACCGGACCGGGTTGCTACTCTGCCATGGATTCGCCGGCGGCCTTGCGTGACGTGAAGCGCTACCCGACGCGCGACGCCTGCTAGACCCAGATCTGCAGCACGTAATCGTAGGGCGCCTGCGCGTTGAACATGTCGACCCGCTGCAGCTTGATCCGCAGCTGGCCGCGCTCGCGAACGAGCGTATGACGGTACGTGCCGCCGAAGTGCCGCACCGTGTCGCGCCGCAACTCCATCATGTGGAAGCGCGAGCGCACGATCCACTCGCCGTTCGATTCGGATTCGATCACCACGTTGCCGACCACATGGCTGGTGCCCCACATCGGGGCCTGCGACCAGGCCGTCGGATGGGTGACGCGGCCCATCCGCACTTCCATCATGTACTTGTCCTCCGCGAAGATCGACGGCGAGCCTTCCCACTCGGTCTGCTCCGGCATCACCGGCATCCAGTAGACGCCGTCGTCGGCGAACAGATCGATGTAGTCCTGCCAGAGCTTGCCGTCCAGCAGCTCGGACTGCCGGTACAGGAACTGCTCGATCTCACGCAGCGCGTCGGTCGCCGGAACCGACGCCGGCTTCACGAGCAGGGGGACGACGGCTCCTCGGGACGGCGTCGCGCGCGGCGAGTGATCGGGTGCGATCGCCTGGGCGCCGGTCGGGGCGTCGATCGGGGCGCCCTGGATCACGATCTCCTGGGCGAGGCGAGATCGGGGCTTCCGCTTCGGATGCGAGGCCGCCGGACGTGCGGCTGTGGCTGGGCCCCGGGCTGGGCCCCGGCCGGCCGCCGCGTGCTTGCCGGGCCCGCTCGACTTGCCGCGCGCGGCGCGTTTGTCGCGTGGGCCGCGCGGGCCGTTCTTGTTCGTGGGCTTGCTGGTGGGCTTGCTGGCCATGGTCATCGCCTCACTGTGCATCCGCCATGTACTGGGACCAGGCGCGAAACTGGTTGCGCATCACGGCCTCCGACGTGCCGTGGTTCGAATAGATCACGCCGCCCTCCTCGGAGTCGCCGCCGTAGTTGCGGTGAAAGCTCACCCAGTCGCCGCCGTTGGATTCCAGCCCCCATTGCCCCTTGGTCCAGTTCTCCAGGTCATCGGCATTGACCATCGTGGCGGGCGAATTGACGAGGTTGTAGTACCAGAGCGATCGGCGGTAGATCGCCTCGGGGGCGCCCTTCAGCCGGAAATGCCAGATTTCCGACAGGGTCTTACCCGGCGCCAGCGGCCGCAGGCAGCGCAGCTGCTGCAACGGGGACTGCACCGACAGGTAGGGATAGACCAGCACGTGATGGATGCTGCGTGACAGGAACTCCTCGGCCTTCTCGGCGCCGTAGGCCTCTACCAGCAGCGCCTCGTGGGCGCGCGTGTCGGGGTCTTGTGGTCGCAAGCCCATATAGGCCTTCAGGATGCCGTGGCCGCGCGGGAAGTTGATCGTCTGGACGGCATCCCACTGCTCGAACTTGGAGGCGAAGGCCGACAGGTAATGGTAATAGAGCGGCGCCGCGCCGGTCGCTTCCTTGATCTTCTTCTCGATGCGGCCGGCGGCCACGCCGGTGGACTGGTGGGTCACCGATGGATGTAGCGCATCGAGCTGGTTCTCCATGAAGAACTTCCAGTTCGACTGCTGGATCACGCGGTGGCAGATCGGCACGACCTCCACCTCGCCGACCGGCGACCGGTCGCACATATCGTCGAAGGCGACCTTGGCCTCGCCGAGGAACTCCAGCAGCGAAGGGCCGGTAGCGGACAGGCTGGCGAACACGAACCCACGATACGAGTCGACGCGCGCGGCCGGCTTGACACTGCAGTCCGGATTCTCGGCATTCACGCGCGTGCCCTCGTAGCCTTTTTGCAATGGCATGCTGCGCAGGCGGCCATCGAGATGAAAACTCCACGCGTGATACGAACAGACCAGGGCGCTGCCGGCGTTGCCCTTCTGGTTGCCGCACAGCTGCACGCCACGATGCGGACAACGGTTGTGCAGCACGCGAATCTGTTGATCCTTGCCGCGCACCATGAACATCGGCTGGCGGCCGATCGTGAACGCGTAGTAGTCGCCGGGCTGTGGTACCTGGCTCTCATGCCCGCAATAGACCCAGATGGTCTCGAAGATCCGCGTCATCTCGCGCTCGAAGATCTGCTGATCGGTATAGACTAGCCTGTGGACCCGATCTGGCTCGACCAGCTGGCTGACATTCATCGTCGTCACCTCCGACAGAGGAGACCGAGCTTACGGAGGACGCGCCCGAAATTCAAGGACTTCCTGAGCTTTTCATGACCAGGTGGCGACCTCGCGCGCCCGTACGCCTCGTGCGCGCCCGGCCAGCGCTCGCCGACAACCTGGCTGACGGGCTCGCCTTCGGGTCCCAAGCATCGCGAGTGAACCTGTTCGCGCGTCGAGCGTACGCGCGCTGATCGCAAACTCACATATGAAACATTGATAAATGCCTCGCGCGCGGCGATGAACCGAAACGCGACGTACGGACCGGCGCGGCCGGGATCGTACAGTCGTGTGCTTGGTCGGCCTCCACCGGCTTACCCACGTCGACCGGGCGGTGCATCGCCGGTGCATCGCCCCGAGCGAGCCGAGCGAGTCGACCGAGTCGAGCGAGTCAACCGAGTCAAGCGACGGCTTCCTTCAGCGGACGCCGGGCTGCTGGGCGCTATCGCCCCCCGCGACCTCGTTCGAGCTCGGCTGGATCGTCGCGTCGTCCAGGCCCCTGGACGTGACGTCGCTCCGCGGTTCGCTTCGACAGCGCCGCAGGGCCTGCGTGGTGCCGGGCAACGTTGCCCGGCGGGCTCGGGCATGGCGATCCGCGCGAACGCGCTCCCTCCACAGGTGCATGGCCGCGGTTCAGGCGCTGGCCACCTGGCAAATTCGTCCGGGATGTCGGGATCTTGCCGTCATCGCGAACCGAAACCGGCACACCCCGGCACGTAGATTACACCGGCCATTCGCCACCGGCTGACCTGGCTAAACGAGATCGGCGAGCGGTATTCGGAGTGATGAGTATGCTTCGTAATCGAACGCCGCGGTCCGGGGAACTCGAGGTCATGATTGCTGGTCGGTGCGAGATCTGCCGACCGGGGTTCATGCCTCTGGCGGTCATGACAGCGCTCCTGCGACGTTAGCGACGATGAGCCCGGCTCGGGCGCCGTCGACCGTGATGGCAGGCGGTGAATCAACTCCAGTTCGCCTGCTCCGATGAAGTGGCCTAATGCGATCTCGGAGCGCGGCAAGCGTGACGAAGATTTTTGAATAACCCTCTGCCGCGTGCGGGGGTGAGAGTCTTCTATGGCAATAAATATTGGTCTTCATCAAATTGCAATTCGAAAGAAAATATCGTTAAGATGGCCGTCGTACGCCTCGCTGTGCGCTGTGCGCTATGCGTTACGAACATCCAAAAGGACAAGAATTCATGCAGTTTAGAACCAAAGCTACGCTTGCCTCTCTCGCTGTAGCCGGTGCCGGAATGTTTTTCCAGGCAACTCCGGCGCTCGCGACCCCCATCTTGCAAATTCGCTGCGCCACCGACTCGATCGATCCGGCGACGGCCAAGCTGCGCCTCGAGTGGGCCCGCGCCTGTGGTGACAAGATCAACGTCGTCTCTCCGGTGCTCCCGGTTCCGCCCGCACAGGCGGTCGGGACCGGCCTGACCTCGGCCGACGGCATCCCGCTCGTCGAGTACATCGAGACCGACGACTTCCAGGGGCGGAACAGCTTCTCGGGCGATCTCGCCGCGGTCAACCAGACCTTCACTCAGAACCAGTGGCGCGTCGGTCCGATCACCGCGACCAAGGTCGCGGGCGGCTTCCAGAGGTGGACCGAGCCGGACGTGCTGTTGCTGACTCGCCCGACGTATCCGACGTTCGGCAACAGCGCCGACATCAACGTCGCGGCCCAGATCTTCCCGAATCCGAACTACTCCCTCGTCGACTGTACGCTCTACTCGGACGCCGGCGGGGTGAACCGCGTGGACACGAGCGTGACCGGGTTCTTCGTGAACGGGTTCTGCACCTCGAGCTGCTACACCCCCGATCAGCAGATCACCTTCGCGGACGGCCCCCAGGCGATCCTCGACGCGACCAACGCGCTCACCCCCAACATGAGGACGCTCACGCCCACCTCGACGCTCGAGAACTTGAAGTTCAAGACCGATGGCGTCGAGAGCTTCACGCGCGAGATCCACGACTCGACCCACGTGATCTTCGATATCCGCACCGCGTCGGGTGGGGAGCTCAAGGTCACCGACAAGCACCCCGTGCTCGTGGGCAGCGGCCGCATCGTCGAGGCGCGCTCGCTCAAGGCCGGCGACAAGCTGATCAAGGCGGACGGAACGCGCGACCCGATCACGTCGGTCACCCAGACCACCCACTTCGGCAAGGTCTACAACCTGAAGCCGACGGCGACCAACAAGGTTGCCAACATCCTCATCGCGCAGGGCTTCCTGGTCGGCTCGTCGCGGTTCCAGAACGAGGATGTCGACTTCATGAACCGGATCCTCCTCGGTCGCTCGATTCCGCGGCACGTCATTCCGCAGTGATGTACGTGATGTGATGGTGCCGGGCAGTCTGTGATCCATCGCCCCGCGTCGCAGGTCTCACGAAGATCACGGCGCGGTGGTGATGGTGACCGGCCGGCGGCAGCCACGCCGTAAACATGGCGCCGCCGAACCCACGGGGACCCTATCCCGTGGGTTTTACATTGCAACTTACCCGCGCTCCTGTGCAGGATCGGCCAGTCGTCCCGAGGAGGGGCTGGTTCATGATCCATCGCATCCATTCGTCCATGCTCGTGGCCTCGTTCGCGCTCGTCCTTGCCGGTTGCGATGGCGGAGGGGGAGGCGACGGCGGACCGCCGGGCAATCTGTCCGAGGCGTTGCTCGATTCGGTCCAGCGCAGTTGCCAGAAGGCGTTCGACTGCCAGTCGAGCTACATCGCCGCGATGCACAACGACGAGTCATTCATGAACTACGTCAGCGGCTCGACCGTCGACGCGTGCGCCAGCTCGCTGAAGACGCTGGTGCTCAGCTTCAACGGCCAGGACTACTTCACCAAGCTCGACGCGTCCGTGACCGCGGGTCGCATCAAGTACAACGCGGACGACTATGACACCTGCGCCGCGGCCAGCGATGCGTCGACGTGTGACCAGTTCTTCGCGCAGAACGGCGCGACCTACCCGGCGCCGAGCGCCTGCGACACGTTCAAGGTGGGGCAGGTCCCGACCACCGGCGCCTGCACGCTCGATGAAGACTGCCAGATCGCGAGCAACTCGTGTGACACGAGCACGCATACCTGTGGCTGACGCAACGGCGCCACGGGATCGTTCGTGACCCGCGGCCATGCCCGCGGCCATGTATGATGGCGGCGTGACGATCACGCTCGCAGCTTCACCCCGCGCCGCCGACGCGTACGCGCTCGTGCTGGCGCTGCAGCACCGCATGGTGAACGCGATGGAGACCCTGGGCGGCCAGGCCTTCGTGCTCACCACGTGGGGGCGCGACCAGGGCCGCCATGGCGGCGGGCAGCGCTGGGGCACCGGCACCACGCCTGTGTTCAACCGTGCGAGCGTGAACGTATCGCAGGTGCACTACGACGACGAACCCGCCCGGAAGCTCGCGTCGGCCACGGCGCTGTCGACGATCATCCATCCCGCGCACCCGCGCGCACCGTCGCTCCACCTGCACATCAGCTGGACCGAGCCACGCGAAGGCGACAGCTACTGGCGGATGATGGCGGATCTCAACCCGTCGATCCCCGATCCGGCGGCCACGGCCACGTTCGTCGCCCGCCTCCATGCGGCGGCACCCGAGATCTACGCCGAGGCCGCCGCGCAGGGTGATCGCTACTTCTGGATCCCCGCGCTCGGCCGCCACCGCGGGGTCGCGCACTTCTATCTCGAGAGCTATCGGACCGCCCGGCTCGAGGATGACGCCGCGCTCGCGCGCCGCGTGGGAGACACGACGATCGAGACGTATGCGGAGCTGGTCCGCGCCGCGCTGGCGGCGCATGGCGCCCCGACCGAGGACGAGCGCGCCCGCCAGCTCGCGTACCACACGACGTACCTGTTCCAGGTGCTCACGCTCGATCGCGGCACGACGTCGGGGCTGCTCGTCCACGACCAGAACGACGTCGGGATCCTCGGCTCGTTACCGTCGCACGTCGATCGTGCGCTGCTCGCGTCGTGGGCCGGCCGGGCCTCGCCGCCGCACGATGTCCTGGTCCAGGCGCTGGTCGATGCGATCCCCACGATCTCCGACGGCGCGCCGAGCCCGATCGAGGACACGACCAAGCAGGCGCTCGCCGCCGTGGTTCGCCAGTTCTATCGCGATCACCCCGAGGCGATCGCGAGCCAGGCCTCGGGAACCGTGATCCCGCCGACCGTCGGCAACCATCGCTGATCGACCCGTCGTGGCCGTGCCATCGCCGGTTCATCCGGTTGAACGCGCGGCGGTCCGCTGCTACGCATCGCGCATGATGAAGGCCACCGCCATTGCCGCCGCGTCGCTCGCCGCCCTCGCGCTTGTTGCCACCACCCACGCCGAGGACAAGCGTGCGAGCCCCCACGCCGACGTGACCGCCACGCTCGCCGGGAAGAAGATCACGGTGAGCTACGGCCGCCCCTACATGAAGGGCCGCACGATCTTCGGCGGCCTGGTGCCATGGGGCGAGGTGTGGCGCACCGGTGCCGACGAGGCCACGACGTTCTCGACCGAGGCCGACGTGGTGATCGGCGGGCTCAAGGTGCCCAAGGGCGAGTATGCGCTGTTCACCATCCCGACCGAGAAGCAGTGGACGCTGGTGCTCAGCAAGACCGCCAGGCAGTGGGGCGCGTTCAGCTACGACGCGACGCAGGACCTCGGTCGTACGCCGATGACCGTCGCCAGCGTCGTCAAGCCGGTCGAACAATTCACCATCGAGATGGTGCCGGCCGGCAAGCGGCTGACCTTGAAGCTGTCGTGGGACAAGACCGTGGCGTCCGTCGCCATCGCCCAGCCGTAGCGAGCGCCAGCCCGTTCGCGGGCCATTTCAGAGGGTGAATGGAGCGGGCTCGACGTAGGTCGTCTGCTCGTATTCCTGCTGCGTGGTGGGCTGAAAGATCTCGATGAAGTCGATCCTCTTGCCTTTCGAGATCGCGATTCCCTGCTCGGCATAGACATGAAGGTTGCTGGTCTTGCCGGCGCGCGATCGCAACACCGTGCCCTGGTCGACCGGATCACCCTTGACCTCGTCGATGTCCGACTTGGAGATGTCCGTGGCATCCGAGAGGTAGATCAACACCAGCCTGGCGTTCCGGAAGAAGAAGCGAGCCGAGCCCAGCTCGCCGTGGTCGGGGTTGTGGATCTCGTTCACATCTTTCATGCGCTCGTAGGCCGCCGAGCTCCGGATCTGCTCGGGCCGGATGCCAAAGCGGTCGATAAAGGCCTGCTGGTCCATCCCGATCAGTGCCTTGAGTCGTGCGAGTCGTCCTTGCATGGGCTTCGTCACCTTGGGGGCTTGCTGGGTGTCTCCGTTCGGAGGAGAGGGTGCCTGGTTGTGCGGCGCTGGCGAGCAGCCAGTTACCAAGAGAAATGCAATCGTGGTGAGCCGGGCACCAGGCATGGTGAATATCGGCCTTACTTCTTGTCGGCTTTGGGTGTCCATGCCTCGACCGTCTTCTTCACGAACGCATGGCGCTTCGCGCAATTCTTGAGGAGTGTGGCCGGATCGAGGAAATAGAACTTCACCGACTCGGCAAGATCCTCCCGCGCGTTGGTCTTGCCATAAGGCGTCACAGGCTCCTCGGCCCCCGCCTTGCCGCTCTTGGTGTTTGCGTCGGTCCAGTAATCCATCTCCTTGATGAAGTCGGGCTCCGCGTACTGGCAGAGGCCGTGGGCCAACTCATGCGTCGCGTTGGCCTCCAGGTTGGTCTCGTTGTCCTTGAAGATCCCGACGCTGGCCTCGCCCTTGAAGTCGGTGCCGGCGGTGAACATGGAGAAGTTCTTCGAGCTCTCGAAGAACTCTCCCATGGTGGTATTGTCGAGTACGCCCGATGCTGAATCCTGATCGATGCCCTGATCGACCTTGCTCCCCGTGGTGAGCTCCTGAGGGACGCCCTTCCGGGACGACGTCGCTCTATTCTTGCCCAGCACGGCGGCAAAGTGAGCGAGGGCCTTCTGCAACGCGCGCAGCTCCTGGAGCTCCCACTGCTTCGTCTTGAGGCCGTCGGTCACGGCCTTGGGAACGCTCGTGTAGTCCTTCTTGATTGCATCGACGCCGGTCTGGGACGACAGCTCGATGGAGTAGTCGGCTTTGATGAGCGCGATGATGTCTTTGGCTTCCTTCTCTTCGGCGGCCGACTTGACGTTCACCTTCTCGGTGCCGATCGCGATGATCTTTGGGTACGCAGCGGCGGGTGCCTTGTCCTGCTGGACCGCTCGCTGCTGTGTTGCGGGCGCTTGCCCACCCGGCGCCATGCGGTCCAGCACCCCCGCCGCCGATTTGCCCTGGACGACCAGATCGGCGACCTCGTCGGCGTGTCGCTCGTAGGTGTCTCCCTCCTGTCCCACGCCGCCACTGAGCTGCACCCCAGCACGCTGCTGGACCACGTGCGCGGCCTCGTGCGCCGCGGTGTGGAGATCGGGGGCCGAGGCGAAGGCCGTCGCATCTCCGGTGGCGTACGCTTGCGCGCCCATCGCCCGGGAGGCGTCGGTCGCCGGGCCACCGACGAATGCGCGAATGCCGCCCACGTCGTGCGGTCCGAAGGACTGCTGGATTGCGTCGAGGTGCGGCAGCGCCTGAGCGCTCCCCTGCAGACCGCTCTGGGCCGCTTCGTGAACGTCCGCCGGCGAAGCGGCGGCACCGGCGGCTCGAAGCTGGACCGGGGCGAGCTGTCCCGTCAGGGTTTGCTTGCCGGGACCGGGCGCGTTCACGCTCCCGAGGCTGGAGGGCACTTCGACGAGACTACTTCCACCGGGCTTTCTCTCGAATCCGCCAGCCATGCAAGGCTCCTTCCGCTCTTCGGGGTCGAGGTTATCACAGCCGAATACGCCCCCGGCTATCCACCGTTTCGGGCGGCCGGCCGAGGAGGTGGGCGAGTTGGGAAGCTCATCATCACCGCCGAGGCCAGGTCACCCGGGATGCCATGCCACGAGACGTCCGCGTGCTCGAGCGCCTCGGCCGCCATGGACTTGACCGGGTAGCGCCAGAGCGCCGCGACATGACCTACACGTTTCGAGATCGCCATCGAATGCCTCCTGGTGGGGGCGGCCCGGACGACGACGGGCCTGAAAACTATCTCCGACCGCACCTTTGCGTACATTTAATCGTAGATCGACCGGCGCGAAGCGGACGCGGCGTGACAGCTGTTCACGAGCCGCGGCGTCAGCCAGACGATGCTGCCGGTGCGAGGCATGAGGAACTCAGCATTTTTCGTGGACAGCGTCGTCGGGGTAGGCTTTGCTGAGGCGATGAGGTTCGCGCCGCTGATCGTGCTCTTGCTCGGGGGGTGCTCGCTGTATTTCGGTTCCAGCACGCCCGAGCCCGTCGATCCGCCCGTGGGCCCACCCGTGGGCGGCGGTCCGTACGATGATGGCGGTCTGCCCGGCGGGCCACTGGCCGATGGTGGTTCGGCGATGCCGCCCGACGGTGGTCCGGCGCCCGTCAGCTGCGGATCTCCGGAGGTGCACGTCATCGGTATCTACGAGACGAGCAGCGATCACACGCGGACCGGGGACGCGAGCGTGACGATCGACCGTCCGGGCAGCCACGTCCTCGTGCTGTCGGCGTACGAGGCGACGAACTGGCACGTGAGGCTTGCGGCGGGGGCGACGGTCCGTGCCGTCCAGCTGTTCGGGGTTGAAGCGCAGACCGTCGATCTGCCGGGGGTCACGGTCACGCATGGCACCGCCTGCGGCTACTCGTACCCTTACAACGGCGGCGGGTGCGATACGAACCAGCTCCTCACGCTCGCCAAGGCACAGGCCGGCGTGAGCATCACCTCGTTCCACGGCTGCTACCAGGCCTCGAACTGGACGCTCCACGCCGACCGCACGGCGACGTCGAATTGCAACACGGCGGCGGGCTACCAGCAGGACGAGCTGCTCGGCGACTGCCACGGCTCCGGTAACTAAGCGGTCCAACGTCGCCACGAACGTGCTAACGAGTGCCATGCGCCCGGCGCTCGTGCTCTGCGTCCTCGCGGCCTGCTTTCACGACCCGGCACCGGCTCCGGTCGCTCCTCCGGTCCGAGCGCCGCGCGTCAACCCCGGGGTCTATGATCCGCTCGGCTTTCTGCCGGTGGACGCCGAGGTCGTGATGTCGGTCGACGTGAACCAGCTGCGCGCGAGCGCGCTGTGGAAGCAGTTCGAGCCGGCGGTGTCGGCGAAGGCCGGCGACACGCTCGGCAAGCTCCGCACGCAATGCGGCGTCGAGCTCTTGCCATCGGTCAAGCAGATCGCCATGGGCCTGCAGCGGCTCGGGGACGAGCGCGGCCCAAGCGGCGTGATCGTCGTGCGCGGCCTCGATCGCAAGGCGTTCTGGGCCTGCGTGGAGCAGCTTCGCGGCGCCGATCCCCGGGTGATGGTCGCGAACGGGGTCATGCTCGTGAAGGGGGAGCCTGGTCAGAACCCGGTGGCGCTCACGTTCGCCGGTGCCTCGACGATGGTCCTGGTGACCAGCCCGACGGCGTCGCCCGACGAGCTGGAGCGGGTCATCAAGCGCGGCGCGCCGCTGCGCGCGTCGACGGCGTTCCTCGAGACGTTCGGCCGGATCGAGCCCCATCGGACGGCCTGGTTCGCGGTGAACAGCAGCGGCAAGACGCTCGACAAGCTCGCCACGCTCGGCATCCGGGCGACGGCGTTCTCCGGCTGGGTCGACCTCGCGAACGGGTTCGCCGCCGCGGCGCGCTTGCGCCTCGACTCCGAGGATAGCGCGCGAAACCTCGCCGGGCTCGGCCAGGCGCAGCTCGGCCAGGTCAAGGCGCTGGTCGAGGAGGTCGAGCTCTCGTCCGAGGACGCCGACCTCGTGTTCCGTGTCGTGATGACCCAGGAACAGCTCGAGTCGATCGTCCGGATGTTCGGCGTGTTCGCGGGCGGGCCCTAGCACGACGGCCAGACGCAAGGCATCGACAGCGGGCGCGGGTGGTGCGGCGGTCGCCCGCGGTGGGGTAAGGTTCTCGCCCTCAACACGGAGGTCGCGATGCGCTCTTATCCCACCTTATTGTCCCGTTCCGCGGGCCTCGCCGCCGCGGTGGTGTCGGTCGTCATGCTGGGCAGCGCCCATGCAGATCGCGCCGATCGGCCGCACAAGCCGGTGCTCCATGGCCAGCACTGGGTGGCGGTCACCGGCAAGCCGCTCGGCGCCCAGGCTGGCGCGATGATCTTCCAGCGCGGCGGCAATGCGGTCGACGCGGCGTGCGCGATGCTCGCTGCGGTCACGACGCTGTGGGACACGCTCAGCTGGGGCGGTGAGACCCAGGCGCTGATCTACGACCCGACCAAGAAGAAGGTGATCGGCATCAACGCGCTCGGCGTGGCGCCGACCGGGGCGACGCCGGAGTTCTTCAAGAGCAAGAACCTGAAGTATCCGCCGGAATACGGTCCGCTCGCCGCGGTCACTCCGGGGACGCCGGGGGGCCTGTTCACGATGCTCGCCGAGTACGGCACGATGAGCCTGGCCGATGTGCTGGCACCCGCGCTCCAGCTCGCCGACGGCTATCCGATCGAGACCGAGCTCTCCAACGTCATCGAGCGCAACAAGGCCCAGATCAAGCAGTGGCCATACGCCAAGGCGGCGCTGTTGCCGCACCTCGGCAAGGACCACGAGGCCCCGGCGCCTGGTGAGATCTTTCGCCAGCCCGATCTGGCCGCCACGCTGCGCAAGCTCGTCGAGGCGGAGGCCCAGGCGCTCAAGGCCGGCAAGACCCGCAAGCAAGCCATCTACGCCGCCTACGATCGGTTCTACAAGGGCGACATCGCCACCGAGCTGGTTCGCTCGGTGAAGGAGCAAGGTGGGCTGTTCACGATGGACGATCTCGCCAGGTGGCAGGTCCACATCGAGGAGCCGGTCTCGACCACCTATCGCGGCATCGCGGTCTACAAGCTCACCACCTGGGTGCAGGGCCCGGCGATGCTGCAGGCGCTGAACATCCTCGAGAACATGGATCTCAAGGCGATGGGCTACAACAGCTCGCGCTACATTCACGCGCTCTACCAGACGATGAGCCTGGCGTTCGCCGATCGCGACTTCTACTACGGCGATCCGTACGTGCCGCCGGCCGAGCCGATCAAGGGCCTGTTGTCCAAGGCGTACGCCAAGGAGCGCTTCAAGCAGATCAACTGGACCAGGAACGATCCGGCGATCGGCCCCGGGGATCCGTATCCGTTCCAGGGCGAGAAGAACCCGTACAAGAACCTGCTCGAGCACTGGCGCGCCACCGGCGCCGGCGCTACCACGGCCGGTGCGCCCGCTGCGGGCACGGGAACCACGGGCGCCAGCGTGACCCCACCGGGTCCCCCCGCGACGGTGATCGCGGCCGCCGATCCGACCGATCGCTCGGTCGACGAGGACTTCCTCCGCCAGTTCTACGCCGGGACGACCTCGATCGAAGCCGCCGATGACAAGGGCTGGGTCGTCTCGGTGACGCCGAGCGGCGGCTGGGTCCCGGCCGTGATCGCCGGCAAGACCGGCATCGGCCTCAGCCAGCGCATGCAGAGCTTCGTGCTCGACGCGGCCGAGAACCCGTTCAACGTCGTGGCGCCGGGCCAGCGCCCGCGCGCGACCTTGACGCCGACCCTGGCGCTCAAGGACGGCAAGCCCTACCTGTCGTTCGCGGTGCAAGGCGGCGACTCGCAGGACCAGAACCTCTTGCAGTTCTTCTTGAACGTCGTCGAGTTCGGGATGAACGTGCAGGAGGCCTGCGAGGCCGCCAACATCAACAGCTACCAGATGCGAAGCTCGTTTGGCCCCCATGACGTGAAGCCCGGCAAGGTCCTGGTCAACCAGCAGCTGCCGACCTGGGTGCGCACCGAGCTCGGCCGCATGGGCTACACGCTCGATTCCGCGGCGCGCACATCGGGCCCGATCAACGCGATCTACTTCGATCACGAGCACGGCACCTTCTGGGGCGGCTCGAGCGACGACGGCGACGACTACGGCATCGCCTGGTGACCGCAGCAAAGGTCCAGCCGGACATCTATCGCGAAGCCTGCGAGCGTGGCGACGCGGCGGCGTGGAGACGACTCGACTCGAAATGATGACGACCCAGGCTCGCGCTCAACGCGAGAACCTGGAGGAACGAAGCTGGCGCTAGACGAGCACGCTGCCTGCTAGCCCACGCCATGGTCAGGAGCGTCCGTGCCCGTGGATCTGCAAGGCGACGCCGACGTACAGCGTTCTCGCCCGTTGCCGCGAGATCGGAGGAACGTCCACTCTACTGGACGCTCGGGGTGAGGCCACCGGGCATTGCGCTCGCGCCAGCACGGCTAAAGCTGGGAGAGGCTTCGACATGTGCCCTGGAACAAGCGCTGAGCGGTTTTTTATGTAGGAACCGGACGGGGCACGGCGCCTGTCTTCGCAATGGGTCTGGGGATCCAGGAAAGGGCTGTCGTGAGAAAACGTTTCGTCAGAGGCTTCGTTCTGGGTGTGGTTGTCGTGGCCGCGGGGTTGACGCCGTACGTCACGAACGCAGCGCCGAATCCCAGCGCGGACGTGGGCGTGACCGTGGGATCGGGATTCGTCATCGAGCCACCGATGGCTCACTACCTTCGCGATCTCGACCAGCGCGAGCAGCGCGAACAGATCCGCGACTGGGCGGTGATCGCCACCGTCGCGAAGCTCGGCGCGACGCCCGCGCAAGCCGCGTCCGCCACGTACGAGCTGCCGCCCGCGCGGCTCCCCTACTTCGACGAGCTGTATGCGTTCGAGTACGGCCGTGGCCGGCGCGCGTACCTGGGCAAGCGCGTCCTGCTGTTCCGGGACGGCGATGATCCGGATCCGCAGGCGACGATCGGCCGGCTCGCCGACCGCGTGCGGATGGAGAACGGCGAGATCCCGCCGAAGGTCGAGATCTATGTCGTCCACGACCAGCGCGATGAAGGAACGATCCGGGTCGAGCGCGCGGCCGATGTCGCAGGCTCCAAGCTGTTCTCGGCCGCATACGGCTACGTCGAAGGTACCGCCGATAACGTGATCGGGCTCGGCGCGTGGCTCGGCAAGACGGATGACCTGGCGTTCGCGCGGATCGACCATGGGCACGTGACCCTCGGTGGTCGCCGGTTCGCGAACACCCCGACCTTGGGCCTCACGACTGAAGACGTCGCCGCGCTCTATCAAGCGCACGTGCAACTCGACGGTCCTCGCGGGCCAGCGCGTGCCAAGCTCGCCTTGTTGTCGCCCGGAGCGCGTGCGGCGGCCGACCACTTCCTCGAGTTGATCGTGGCCCGCGCGCCGGACGAAGACATCAAGAAGGCGAACCACGCGCTCGCAAGGCAAGTTCCGCCCGGCATGCACGACACGGTCCAGGACGCGATCGTCGCCTTGCTCACGCCGGTGCAGTCTCCGGGGTTCTCGCTTGATCCACAGTGGCTGCCGGATCCGGCGAGCCCCGAACACCCGCTCATGCTGAGCAAGCTCCGGGCGTTCGCCGCCGACCCGTGCGCCGCCCTCGCCGACATTGCCAAGCGCGCCGATGCGCTGGAGCGCGCGGAGCCGGATGATACACGGCGGACAGCACCCACGCAGACCGCGCTGGCTCTACGCAAGTTCATCACGGGCCCGCAATGGAAGGAGGTAAAGTCGACCTTGTGTCCTGCGCTCGCGCAGGTCGTCTCGCCGGTTCCTGCGCTGGCCTCCAAGATCGCGCTTGCAAAGCCGGATGCATGGGAGTCCGAGCTCGTCGGCTACTATGAACTCGTCGAGCAGTGGCGGAATCTACCTCCGGAGAATACGAGTTCGGATGCCGCGAGGCTCGCTGCCGGTGCGCTGAACTTCTATGAGAACGAGTCCAAGGCGCAATGCGCGCGTTACGTGGGGACCGAGGGCACAAGCGTCGGTATGACGATGTTCTACACCGACCTTCTCGCAAAGTTGTGGCAAGGGGTCGACTATGGACTTTCCGCGCCGATCGCCGATGTTCCCGAGTTTCGTTCGAACCCACTTATCGATCTGGCTCCGGAATTCCTTGCGGATGTCAAGAAGAACCCGAATACGCGCATCTGGTTCGGAGCACGCGCGAGCGCGGTCTCGAAAGCAGCACGCGGCAAGAATTCGAGTTTTTACTTCGATCACACGTTCAGCCGCATCTATGCCGCGGGCAGCAACTCGGCGAATCCTGGAATGGAGGTACGACCGAGCGAGGGTTCCCGTCGGGCGATCGGCTGGTGGGATCGCCATTTCGATGACGTTGCGAGCTACGAGCCGGAGTATCAGCGGCTGAATCAGATGATGAAGTGGGCACTCGTTACCGCGGCGATCTCGGAGTCGAACACTGCCCAGTACCTTGGATCAATGCGGGTTCAGCGGGACTTGAGGTTTTCCGACTGGCAGCAAACGAATCGCGCGCGGCTCCGGTTCTCGGAGTCGCTGCCGGTGTTGAAATCGTCGCCATCTGACCGAGAGTGCCTGCCGCTCTTTGTTTCCTATCCGTTTGAATCGATGGGAACTATGCGGATCATCACCGGTGGCGTCGATTCCGTCCCGGCTACGGCGTTGGCCAAGGTCCCGGTGCCGGAGCCGTCACTACCGTTGGGTGCGCGGAAGCCCTACGTCAGCAGCCTCGCCGGTGACAGCACGGGCACTGCCGTACGCGCACACCCCATCCTATCCGAGGAAGCAGTCGAGTTCGTCGATCCCGCGGGTGTCCCAACGCGAACGCCCAGTGGTGACGTTCTACTGGGAACGCCAACGGTGGCATACAAGTCCGGTTCGACACCGCGGACGATGGAGATCCATGCGGGCGACAGCACGCGCCCGATTGGTCAGCTCGACGCCGAGGCCATCGGTAACCGGGTCAAGCTACGCTGGACGGACGGCACGGTTGAACTCGAGCGGCTCAAGGTGACATCCGTACCGGAGAACCTCGCTGCTGCCGACAAGCTCGCGGCCAAGGGCGACCTCGTCACGGCAGCCACGAGCTACGAGACGGGCGCCGCGACCCCGCCGGCCACGGCGATCGAGTTCGCGCGCGCGACGGTCGTGAAGGCGGCGCAGCGTAATCCGACGGCCGTGTTGAAGGCGGTGCAGCAGCTCGAGGGCAAGGGCGCGCAGCTCCTCCCCGAGAGCCGCCAGGTGGTGTGGAATGCGATGTCCGAGGTCGGCAGCCCGCGGGTCGCGGCGCATGTCGAGAGGGCCTTCAACGAACGGTTGCCGCTCACGAACAAGTACGGCTCGCTGTCCGTCGAGCGTGGGCGCATCATCGTCACGCGCGACTTCGAGCAGCTGCGCGTGACCAAGCTGTCGACCAAGGCTCCGACGAACCTCTCGGACTACGATGTGTACCTCGACACCCGGTTGCTCGTGGGCCGGGAGGGACTGGTCCCGGACATCGGTGGGTCGGCTGCGCGCTGGCAGCGGATGCCGAACGTGACCGTCGAGGAGATGGACGGGAGCTCGATCGGTACTCGGCCCGACCGGATCGTCACGGGAACCACGACGAAGACGACGTTCGACTATGTCGCGCCGAGCACGCTGCGAACGACGGCGCCTTCGCACGTGATCTTCATCCGCTCCACCCCGGAGTGTGACCGCGACCACAAGACCGAGACGACCGACGATGATTGCCCAGAGCGGTCTGACCAACGCTGACCTCAACGCCCTGTTCGCCCAGGCACACGCGGCCGAGGGCGCAGGACGCACGAGGGATGCGCTCGGCTTGTTGATCGTCGCCATCGCCGAGCTGGTGGCGCGCGGCAAGACCTATCAGTATCCGTTCGAGTGGATGGCGCGGCTGGAGTCGGCGCTCGGCAACCACGATGCGGCCGAACAGGCGGCGATGGTCGGCCGCGCGATCGCCGTGGAGGGTAACCACGGACCCGGCACGTTCCGCATGGACGTGCTTCGCGCCGACCTCGCGCGCGAGGCGCTGGACCTGCCGCGCGCAGAGCGCCTGCTGGCAGAGCTCTCTGGCGATGGGCGGCCGCTCGGCGTACCGTCGGTCGAGCGGCTCGGAGCGATCGTCGCGTGGTTGCGCGCGTTGCGCTTCCGCGCCCATCCGACGCAGAACCTCGCGGTGCTGCGCGTCGAAGCCGCCCTGACCATCGCCGAGCTGTGGTCGGAGCAGGGCCGGTATGTTTCGGCGCTACGCCTCGTCGATTCGATCGATCGCGACCTCGGTGACGCGGAGGTCGCCGTGCGGGTCGATCAGGTGCGCTTGCTCCAGATCGAGCTACTGGTCGCGGCCGGCCAGTTCGCGGAGGCAAGCGAGCGCCTCGCCACGCTCCCGGCGCAGGGCACCGACCTCGATCGAGCCCGGGGCGCGCTCGTGCGGACGCGCGCGGCGCTTGCCGGCGGTCGACTCGCCGAGGCGATCACCGCGGTCGAGGCCCTGCGCAATGTCCCCGTCGGTGTCGCGATGCTGTTCGCGGCGGCCACGGCGGCGCGGGTCGCCGTGCTGGCCGAGCTGAACCTCCTCGAGGCTGCGCAGCAGGTGGCGGCCACGGCGATCGAGCAACTCGCCGAGACCGAACCACCGCCGCAGGCGATCGAGCTCCTCGAGCGGGCCAGGCGCGACGCCGCGGCGCGCGGGCACTCGGCGATGATGCTCTGGGAGCTGCCGTCGGTGGGACCGGGCGCGGACGCGCGGCCGTTGCCGATGGCCGCCGTCGAGCCTGCCGGTGGACGCTGGCGGTTCACGGCGGCGTGGGCGACTGCGGTCAACCAGATCCTCCTCGCGCTCGAGCGCGGCGACATATCGGGCGCCGAAGCCGAGCAAGCGAAGCTCTTGCAGATCACGCGCGGCGTCGAGTCGGATCACGTCGCGTGCCGCGTCGAGCTATCGGCGGCGATGGTCGCGTACTATCAGGGCGCCGTCACCGCCGACCGGTTCCTCGCCATCGCCGAGCGCCTGCGCGCGATGGGCGCACGCATCGCCGAGATCCAGGCCGTGCGGTTCGCGGCGTGGGCGGCCGCGCGCGAGCAGCGGTTCGAGGACTACGCCGCGCTCGCGTGCCGGGCCTCCGAGCTGGTCGATACGATCGGCGGCGAGCTCGACCCCGAGCACCGCGCGGCGTTCCTGATGAACAAGTGGAGCGGCCGCGATGAGCTCGTCACCGCGCGGCTCCGCGAGCTGCTCCGCGCCTCCGACAACCGGCCCCGCCGGCCTCGCCGAGGCGAGCTGTGCCGCGCGTTTCGCGAGATCGACGAGCTCACGCACTGGCCCGTCGATCACGCGCTCGGCGATCACGCCGCCGCGGCGCTCGCGAACGACGCCACGCCCGACCTGGTGATGGCCTGGGTGCGCGATCGACTCGAGGGGGCGCCGGCGCACGCCCGTGCGACTCACGGGATCTCGATCCGCTCGGCGTGGAGCCTGTGGCGCGTACCGGCGCGTACGCTGGTCTTGCACTATCACGTGCTGCCGGATCGCACGTACCTGTTCCGCATCGCGAGGCGGCACATCGACGTCACGATCTTGCCGATCGGGCGTCTTCACCTCGCGATGGACATGTGCGAGGCCGCCGGCGACGAGGAGCGGCTGCGCTGGCTCGCCTCGCACACCGGCGTCACCGACGCGATCGCGCGGTTTCGCGGGATCCACCGGCTGGTGATCGTGCCGCATGACGCGATGGCCAGCGTTCCGTTCGCCGCGCTGCCGATCGGGGATCGACGCCTGTGCGCGGTCGCGCCGATCACGCAGGTCGACCGGCTGTCGCGGCTCCGGCGGCGCCGTGCTCGGCCTCGCGCCGGAGCGTTCCTCAGCGCCGGCCGGACCTGCTATGGCGGCTCGGGGTATGCGGACCTGCCGTGCGCCGAGCGCGAGGCCGCGGCCGTCGTCACGGCGCTGGGGCGAGCCGACGAGCCGCGATGCGAGGCTACGCGGGATGACGTGCTGGCGGGGCTACCCGCCGCGGCACGGTTCCACATTGCCGCCCACGGGCTGTTCGATGCAACCGATCCTGCCCGCAGCGGCATCGTGCTCGGCGACGGCGCCGGCGGCTATGCGACGTTGACGCTGCGCGAGTTGCGGCGCGTCGATCTCCGCGGCCTTGCGCTCGCGACGCTGGCGACGTGCCGGTCCGCCGAACACGCTCGCTTGCCGGGGCGTGAGCGGATCTGCTTGCCAACGGCCCTGCTCGACGCCGGCGCCCGCGGCGTGATCGCGTCGTTGTGGCCGGTCGAAGACGAGCCCTCCGTCGAGCTCATGACGGCGCTCTACGAGGAGCTTCGAACCCAGCCGCCGGCGCGTGCGCTGGCCGCCATGCAGGTGCGGATGGCCGAGCGCCCGGCGCGCCAGTGGGCAGGCCTCGTGTTCTACGGCAACGAGTAACGGCGGATCAGCGCAGCCGCGAGCGCGTCTGGACGATCACCTGCACCGCGGTCCACCGCTCGACGGACGAGGGCTGCGCCGGCTTCCGGCAGATGTCCCGGTCGGCGCTCGTCGTCGCGAGGAGCCTGGCGAAGCTCCGGTCGACGCGCAGGTGCTGGACGGTCTTGTTCGCCGTCGTGCCGATCGCGATCAGCCGATCGATGGCCTGCCGCTTGCCCTCAGGGACGGTCATCTCGAATGGCTCGCCGATCGTGTTGCCGGCCCAGAACGTGTGCGTGCGGCCCGCGTCGATGCTCTGCTCGTCGAGGATCTGGACCTTGCCGCTCGCCGCCGAGTTCACCAGGGTGACGCGGAGCTGCTCGCTCGACTGGTTC
>Ga0308176_10000388_pt1 | contig 28310 bp, 15 predicted proteins | sample PhyCR2_3_FD_203890 | JGI IMG/M metagenome (GOLD analysis project Ga0308176, IMG submission 203890) | Soil microbial communities from UC Gill Tract Community Farm, Albany, California, United States - DLSLS.C.R2 | ecosystem: Environmental > Terrestrial > Soil > Agricultural land | place: USA... | reverse complement strand
AGGTCTTCCGATTGGGCTATCCGACTTATGCCGTCTCTCTTAACGTTGCATTTCCGATCCGAGACCGACGCGGGGTAGCCGATTTAGCTGACGCCGCAGTTGCCAAGCGACTCGACGCCCTGCGCCTCCGAGCACTGCAACAACAGATCCGACTGGATGTATCAAGTGCAGCGAGTCGTGTGGAGGCGAGCCGTGACGCCTTGAAACTCTCGCAGGTCGCAGTTGACTTTGCGCGCAAACGAGTGGACGCTGAGCAGCGGAAATTTGAGCTCGGGGCGACAACGATCTTCTTCCTTTTGGACGCGCAGAACAGTCATACTCGAGCCGAGGCGGACCTGGTCGTACTCTCCGCACAGTATAGGCACGACTTGGCGAACCTTCTACGTGTGACCGGGAAATTACCTGAGGAGCGGGGCGTACTCATTCAATGATCTCAACACCTGTGGGACCGCGGAAACGGAGCAAAGGTCCTCACGAACTCGTGTTCAGAGCTTTCCATATCGCTTGAATGAGTTCTTCCCCTGCGCGTTTCCGATCTTCGATGGTGGGACGATGCCCGAGCTTGGGATGCTTCGCAATGCGCATCTCTACCTCAAATGCCGGAACCTGACGGTCACGATACAGACCTTGAACGACGTTCATGCGGCCGGGGCGCCCTGCGGTCGTCGTGGCGCTCGTGAACACTGGCGGTTGAGCGGCCGAGAAAGTGGATCCAGCAGACCATATCTGGTAGACGCGATCGAGTAGAGGGCGCAATTTGCCCGTGGAATCCGGGGGCCCGTTCAGATACTCGTTCGTTTCTGTATTGTGAAGAGTCAGGAAGAAATCAAGGCGCTTGCCTCCGTCCACCCAGTCCAGAATGGCCTTACGTTCAGCCGTGATCTCGGGCATTCTCACCGGGTCGGTGATATCCCAATTCCGATTGAGATCGTAGCCGTAGTGGTTGAAGCGAACGCCTCCGTGAACAACCCCGTCCGGATCGCACAAAAGGAGGATCTTGATTATTGCTCCCTTCCGGATCCGAACTGCCGCCGGATTGGAGGAGGAGAGGAACCGGATCGCTCCTTCACCGGTCCAGGAACTGCCCGCCTCCCAGGCGTGCTGCCGGAACATGAGCCAGATGACCTTCTTCCGTTCGTCGGGAACGAAATGGTCCGTGACGGTGACGAGTGGAATGCTCCTGCCTTCTACACTGTTACCTACGCTTTCGATCGTTGCGTGCGGTACGTTTGAGAGTTCGCGGAACAGTGCATTGAGGTTTTGTGTTGTGTAGGGGGGCACATGCGCAATCCACAACTGATCCGAACCAGCGTGCACGCTGAACTGAAGCATCGGGGCAGCAGGATCGTACTTGGCCTCTTCGACGGGATGCCAGTTGATGTTGTCCGAACTGTAAAACGGCAGCGTGTCCTTTGTGATGGCCCCACGAGTCGGCTGGTAGTTGTATTCCCCGGCTAGATCGACCAGATCGAATGTCAGCTGATGGCCGGCAGCGTGATCGACGCGGAAGTAGTACCAGCTCGCCTGACGGTTTCTGCCCTCCTGGTCTGTCTGGCCCAATATGTGGCAGCGATAGTGATCAGCCTCAATCCTCTCTGTTGGGCCGAGACGTCCGCCTTCGAAGTTCGCGTGAATGGAAATCAGAACTGCTAGCAGAGGCAGCATCTGCTATCGTTCTCGCCCATGGCAATCGGCCTTAAATTGCTGCCCCAAGGTTTGCATTCGCTGAGCGCATCATAAAGAGTCGCTCCGCCGGATGTCAACAAGCCACACCTATGGTCCGAAATGCTTCTGCAGTCAGGGCCTAAATTCGGCGAGTTCGGGGCAGGGAAGCCGAATCTGATGGTTCCTCCATACGTGCCGTCAGCTCAATCCTGAGCACGCTGCGCGCCGGCCGCCGCGAAGCTCTCCTCGGGAGCGGGTTCCTGAGCCGCTGGGCCATGGTCGCGACCAAACCGCTTCAGCAAAGCACCCATGTAGGTGTAGAACACGGGCGTGATATACAGCGTGACGATCTGGCCAAAAACGAGTCCGCCTACTACGCATAGACCGAGTGAGCGCAATGCTCCGGCGTTGGCGCCAATCCCGATCGCGATGGGCAACGTACCCATAATGGTGCAGGCGCTGGTCATCATAATCGGGCGGAAGCGAATCAGGCTGGCATGATACGCCGATTCATGGACGGAATAATTCTCCTTGCGCTCGAGTTCCAGAGAAAAGTCGATCATCATAATGGCATTCTTTTTCACAATGCCGATGAGCATGATCAAACCGACGAACCCGTAAATATCGAGCTGCATGTGGAACAGGGAGAGCGTAGCCAAGCCACCAAAAGCCGCCGCCGGGAGGCCGGTAAGAATCGTGATGGGATGGAAAAAGCTCTCGTAAAGGATGCCTAGTACGATGTAGATGATCGCGACCGTCGCAATCAGCAGCAGCCCCAGTCCCGTGAGGGATTGCTGGAACGCCTGAGCTGTTCCCTGGAAACTGCCTGTGATCGAAATCGGCAGCGTCGAACCGGAGATGCTCTTGATTTCATTCACCGCGTCGCCGAGAGCGACCCCGGATTTCAAATTAAACGAGATGGTGACGGAGGGGAGTTGGCCGGTATGGTTGACCGTGAGAGGGCCCACCCCGGTGGTGAATCTTGAGACCGCGCTGAGTGGCACCAGTTGACCGTTCGACGAGTGGATGTAGAGCTCCGAAAGCATGTCGGGATCGCTCTGGAACTGCTCTTGCACCTGCACGACAACCCAGTATTGGTTGTTCGAGGTATAGATAGGCGAAACGAGGCGTTGGCCGTAGGCGCTGTAGAGCGCGCTTTCGACCGCCTGCGCAGTTACCCCCAAAGCCGATGCCTTATCCCGGTCCACAACAACATGAGCCTGAGGATTCTCCATCTGCAGGTCGCTGGTAACGTCCGCCAGCGTATCTGAAGCTCTCATTTTCCCGACCATCAACTGCGCGGACTGATAGAGCTGATCGATGTCAGGGCTGGACAGTGTGTACTGATACAGGCTTTTGGAAATGCGCCCGCCGATGCGGATGGCGGGCGGATTTTGCATATATACGCGTATGCCGGGGATCTTGTTCAATTTCGGCTGTAACCCTTGGATCACGTCGCTAACAGTGAACTGATGCTCGAAGAGCGGGCGCATCCATCGGACCACCGAACCCAGAATGGCCACATGTCCGTAGCGCTGGAGCAGGCGATTGTAGCTCGGGTTGTCTGTCCACGGACGTTCGGAGGGATCTTTCAAATGGAGGAATGCTCTGCCGTTATTCAGGCCGTTGTTGTTCGAAGCGCTCACATTCGAGAAGAACTGAATCACGCTGGGGTCGGCCATCAGGATACGATTGACGGCATCCTGATGGGCCTTCATAGCCTCAAAAGAGATCCCCTGTCTCGCCTCGGTCGATACCGAGATCTGCGACGTATCCTCCTCCGGGAGGAAGCCTTTCGGAATAGACCAGAACTCCCAAGCCGTTCCTACCAGGATTAACGCCCCACAGAACATGATCAGAATGCGGTGTCGCAGCGCCCATCGAAGGGTCGCGCCGTACCAGCGCGTCCACGCTTCCATGATGTTTTCCAACTTGCGATAAACCAGGTTGTGCCGCTTCTCGTGATTGAGCCGCAGGTACCGCCGGCACATCATCGGTGTAAGCGTCACGGAAACCAAGCCGGAAACCATCACTGCTGAAATCGTAACGACCGAAAATTCGTGGAGGAGCCGTCCGAACACGCCGGGCATGAAAAAGACCGGCAAGAAAACGACGGCGAGGGACAGCGTCATTGCCACGATCGTGAAGCCGATTTCTTTCGAGCCATCCAGCGCCGCTTGGAGCGCTCCCTTGCCCATCTCGCGGTGGCGCACGATATTTTCCAGCATTACGATGGCATCATCAACGACGAAGCCCACTGCCAGGATCAGCGCCAGCAACGACAAGGTGTCAATCGTGTAGCCGAACAGGTACATCACGGCGAAAGTGCCCACGATCGACATCGGCAAAGCCAGGCTTGGCATGATAGTGGCCGAAACGTTGCGCAGAAAGAGAAAGATGACAAGAATAACCAGGAAGATGGCGAGCATCAACGTGAACTGGACGTCGTCGACCGACTTTCGGATGGGAACGGATCGATCAAATTCTATGGACAGATTCACCGACGGCGGGATCATTGCGAAAAACCGCGGAATCATCTTGCGGATGTTATCGACGATTTCGACCGTGTTCGTGCCCGGCTGGCGTTGGACCTGCAGCATGATACCGGGAATTCCGTTCACCCAGCTGGCGATGTACTGATCCTGGACGCCGTCGGTGACCGTAGCGACTTGGTCCAGTCGAACTGGCGCCCCATTACGGTATGCGACCACCAGCGGGCGGTAAACCTTGGCGTCTGAGAGTTGCCCGTTCGATTGGATGTTATAGGATTTGTGAGCGCCCGAGAGCGTTCCCATCGGCATGTTGACGTTGGCAGTTTGAATCGCTTGCGTCAGGTCATCAATACCGATGTTTCGACTGGCAAGGGCCCGCGGATCCACGGCAACGCGCACCGCGTACGTCGCCCCGCCCATAACGTTGACCTGGGCCACACCGGGAATTTCGGAGATCTGCTCGGCAATCAGATTTTCCGCGTATTTGTCGACCTCATAGAGCGGAAGGGTCGGCGACGTCACCGCCAGCGCGAAGATGGCTTGGTCCGCGGGATTCACTTTGCGGAAGGTCGGTGGCGACGGCAGATCTGACGGAAGCTGATTCGCCGCGGCGGCAATTGCGGTCTGCACGTCGAGAGCTGCGGAATCGATGTTGCGGCTGAGAGCAAATTGGAGGGTAATCTGCGCGTTTCCCAGCGAACTCGTGGACGTAAGGGAATCTAACCCGGCGATAGTTGTGAACTGCTTTTCAAGCGGTGTTGCGACAGACGAAGCCATGGTTTCCGGGCTTGCGCCCGGCAGCGCGGCGGTGACCTGAATGGTGGGGAAGTCGACGTTGGGCAGGTCGCTGACAGCCAGTTGGCGATAGCCGAGAGCCCCAAACAAAAGAATGGCGATCATCACCAGGCAGGTCATGACCGGGCGACGAATGAAAATTTCAGAGATATTCATGAGATTCCAGCCTTGTCAGAGCCCTTTAGTGAAATAGACCTTGGTGCCAGGAATGAGTCGCACCTGTCCGTCAATGACCACAGTTTCCCCATCGGAAAGCCCCTCTAAAACCTGGGTGCGGTTGTTGACGCTTCGCCCCACTTTCACCTTCCGGACGGCAACCGTCATATCCGGTTTGGTGACGAACACGTAGTCGCCTTGTTGTCCGGTCTGCACAGCCTGGGACGGTACCACGAGAATGTTCTCTTCCATATTCAATCGAAGCAGCACGTTGGAATACTGGCCCGGCCAAAGACGCCCCCCGGCGTTGGGAAACCTGGCGAGCAGATGAATCGTACCCGTAGCAGTGTCGACAGTGTTGTTCACGAACGTCAGAACACCTTTCTCCGCGACCGAACCGCCGGGCGGCGTGGCCTCCACATTCAAAGGAGCGCGCGCCATAAAGCTCTTGATGGAACCCAGATACTGCTGGGGAACCGCGAAATCAACAAAGATGGGAGAAACCTGGTTGATCACGACCAGAACCGGGAGATCATTCGCCTTCACCGTGGTTCCCGGGTAGACGAGTTGAGCTCCGGCGACACCGTCGATAGGAGCATAAATGGAGGAATAGGAGAGTTGGATTTTTGCGGTCTGGATCGCGGCTTCATCGGCCTGGACAGTGGCTTGCGCGGCAGCCGAGGTTGCCAGAGACTGCTCGTACTGCTGCTTGGAAATAATCCCTTGTTTGTCGAGTTCGCTATACCGCCCGAACTCGGCCTTGCTGAGTTGGGCTTGTGCTTTGTCCCTGGCGAGCGCCGCTTCGGCCTGTGCCAGCGCCGCAACGAAAGGCCCGTTATCCAGCGTGATCAGCAGGTCGCCCTTGTGGATCAGTTGACCCTGGCGGTAATGCACTTCCTTGACGATGCCGGCCACCTGCGACTCTACCGAGACGGTCTTGAATGCTTGTCCCGTACCGATGGCGCGCAGTTCCACAGGAAATGAACTCCGCTGCACTTTGCTTATCACAACCGGGACCGCCGACTTGTCGGCTGCTCTCTGAAGGGCTCCGCTGCCGCCCGATGTCTGCGCTGACCCATTGCTGTCCGTGCATCCCGCAAGGGCCAGCAGAGAGATGGGCGCGACTATCTTAAAAACGCTAACCATCTATTTGAGTATCCGCCCTCGTCAACCTCTTTCCGGCTTCACGACGACTAGGACCTGCGTCAATCTTCAATTCCGAGCGTTGGCGCATGATTTTTGGTCATTCGTCGCGGAGCAGGAGTCGAGTATTTGCATTGCTAACGGCTGCCGCCTACGACCGCCTCGCTTACAACTCGGCGGCCCTTGCTCTTATTCACCGGCAGACGTGGAGCGTAGGTTTGACGGAGGAGTACAGGTATTGGGTTCAAAAAAGGCAAGTGATCTGAAAAGGAAGATGTAACGTGACGTTACAAGATGAGCCGATGGTCCGGAACCTCCAATGATCGCCGGCTGGGAGCCTGGCAAAGACCCTTTGGGTCTTGACCCACGGGTTTCGAACCGCACGGGTTGCCGCCCACTCGACGTGAGAATTTAGTGAGAACTTTTTGAGAGTTCATTCAAGATTACTGGCCTTCGTTGACAGTACAATCTGCCCTGGGCTTGCGGCTGAAGTACACTGCCGGCCCGGTAAAGCAGGTACCAATGAAACTATCCAGTCGACTTGTTCGAGCGCTACTCTCGGTCGTTACCCTTGCTGCGCTCAGCGCGATTAACACAGATGCTCAACTAACAACAGCGACGTTCTATGGAACTGTGGTCGATCCTTCAGGTGCGGCCATTCCAGGCGCGACCGTCGTGCTGACCAACGAGGGAACAGGAGCTGCCGGCACGAAAAACACGGATTCCTCGGGTGAGTTCGTATTCGACTTCTTGCAAGTTGGTCGCTATACGCTGCGTATCCAGGCGCCGAGCTTTAAAACGCTCCAAAGTACCGGATTGGAGCTAACCGCGGCTCAGAGCATCCGACAGAGATACACGCTCGAGATTGGGGCAGTTTCCGAAGCGGTAACGGTGCAGGGTTCAGCCCCGTTGGTGAACGCAGTTTCGAGCGAACAGGTGGAGACATTCACGACTCGCGATGTGAGAGAGCTGCCCCTCGCACGCCGTAACTATTCGAGCATCCTTCAGGTTGGAACCGGTGTTACCACCACATCAGGCGCAACCCGGCTAAACGGAATCGGAAGGTCTGGCGGCCTGATCACAGTTGACGGCACAGACGCCAACGCTAATCCGGAAGGCCGGTCGTCATCCATGTACGGCGCATTCAACTTCATCGATACGATTAGCATTGAGGCGATCCAGGAAGTTCAGACGATCAAGGGAGTGATCCCGGCCGAATACGGCCAAACTGCCGCAGGTGGGGTCAATCTCATCTCGAAATCGGGCACAAATAACTGGCACGGCAGCCTTTTCGAAAACTTTCAGGCAGAGGAACTGGCAGCCCGCAATCAGTTTTTGAGTACAAAGCCTCCGCTTACGTTCAATCAATATGGAGGATCAATCGGCGGGCCCATCAGGCGCAACAAGATCTTCATTTTCGGAACATACGAAGGGTACCAACAATCGGCTTTCCAGCAAGTGACCGGAAACGTGCCCACGCAGCAATTGCGGAACCAGATGCTCGCCGCGGTACCAAGTTACTCTCTTGTCCTTGACGTCATGCCGCTGCCCAACCAGCCGTTCGGGCCTGGTGCCGACGTCGGGGTCTACCTCGGCGCACGCTCCTCACGTGCCAGGGAGAATCACGCGGTTGTCAAAGGAGACATTCGCATCAATGACACTAGCAGTCTTGCGTTGACTTACACGCGGGGCCGACCCTACCAACTCACGCCCAGAATCTTCCTCAACGGAGCGAATGACCGCGAATTCTTTGGATGGCAGGAACGTGGCACTGCGAACTACACCACAGGAGGCGCTCGATGGAGTTCGGAAACGCGCTTTGGCTACAACCTGAACGACATGAAGAGAGTCGATTTCTTCATCAACAATATATACCCCGGCGCAACGGAGAAGGCGTTCGGTGGAGAGCGAATCCCGTTGCTTAACTCTTCTCTTGGTTTTACGAGTCCCGACAGTGAATTCTGGACGCTTGATGGCCCAACGTGGAGCCTCGAGGAGAAGTACGCGCTCAACATCGGTTCGCACTCGTTTAAATTTGGTGGGAAGTATATGCACGAAGGCGGCGGCCGCACGAACGTGCAGAATGTCAACGTGTTCTATGGAAGCAAGGCGGACTTGCTGGCCAACTCTCCCAGCACCGTAACTCCGACCTTCGGCCGCAGTCCGAACGATTCGTCCAGCTTTCAGGCGGGGTTCTTTTTCCAGGATGATTGGCGAGTGAACCCCAGGCTGGTGCTCAATCTGGGGATCCGGTATGACTTTTTCTCGAGTGTCGTGCCGCGGCCGAAAACGAGTGCGCCGGCGGCGTTCTATAACCCTGATGGCCTTCTCGACAGCCAGTTCCATTTTGGACCATTCAGAGATCCCAACGATCCCTACAACTCCGACGGCTGGGTGAACCTGGGGCCTAGGGTCGGATTCAGCTACAATCCCGATGGAAACTCAAAAACCGTGATCCGCGGTGGCTTTAGCATGCTGTACAGCCCGCTGATGCCTTCCGTAGCCAGGGTTGCAGTAGGATCGCCAACTGTCCCATTTCGCATCACCTTCAGCAGGCAGGACGTGCTCGCAAACGGATTGAAGTGGCCGGTATTCAATGACGCTGCACGTGCAATCGTGGAGGCTTCGAGCCAGGTAAATGTATTTGAGGCTATGAATCCCAACGTCCAGGCTCCATACACGATGAACTATACGCTCGGGGTGCAACACGAACTCGCCTCTTCACTGATGATCGAGTCCGCATTCGTCGGCAATCGCGGCGTTAAATTCCCCATGTATCGAATATTCAACCCTCCCAACCGCCTGACCGGAATCAGACCCAATCCGGCTTTGTCTTCGGGCTATTACGTCGACAACTCGCAAAGCAGCGTCTACTCCTCGTGGCAAACTTCCATTCGAAAACGTTATTCCAGGAACCTATCCGGCAGCTTTCATTACACCTGGGCCAAAGCTCTTTCCACTGCGGGAGGAGACGTCGGGGCTTATTACGAAGGGGACGCTGCGATTCGGATTCAGGACTTCTTCAATCCCAGAGCCGACCGCGGTCCTTCAACAGGAGATATAACGCACTATGTCGCTGCGGACTGGTTCTACGAACTACCACGACTTACGGGTCTCCGAAGCGGTGTGCTACGTCAGATGGTCGGAGGATGGCAGGTCTCCGGCATCGTGAGAGCTAATACGGGAGAACCCCTGCTCATTACACAAAGCAGCGCGATCGAAGGCAGCCGTCCCGACTACGTCGGTGGCAATGCGATCACTTCCAACTACACAGAATCACTCCAATACTTAAACAAAGCCGCGTTCCGAACGGTTCCCTTGAGTTCTCTATCGGGTGCACCCATCAGGCCGGGAAATCTCGGCAACGGTGCTGTGCGGGGCCCGGGCCTCTGGAACGTGGATTTCTCGCTTGGGAAGAACTTTTCGCTTTCAGAGCGCATCCGGATTGCTGTACGAGGCGACATGTTCAACGCCCTCAATCACACAAACATGAATGCATTCTCAACCGACATCAATAACGGTCAGTTTGGCAAATTCACCAGTACGCGAGGCGCGCGAGCGATCCAGTTGAACGCGCGGCTGAGCTGGTAGGCCGACATCGAGGCGCTTGAAATGAAGATTCTTAGATACGTTTGCGTCGGAGCCTTTTTCCTCGGCAGCACGAGACTTCCGGTGTCCGCACAAGGTGACGATGTCGGTGGAACGTACCCGATCATGATCGAGCTAAATAAAGCCCAGATCGTGATGTTAGCGGAAAACAATCTTATTCCTCAGCCGTTGGCGCACCGGATCGCTGCCGGTATCCAACAACTAACGCAGGAACAATCCAGGGCCGGAGGACAGCGTTCGGGAGATTACCTCGTTTTCGAGGATCAATTGGTAAAGTTGCTCGGCCCTGAAGCATCGGACCTGCACATGGGGCGTAGCCGCATCGATATGGGCGCTTCGACCGAGCGGATTGTGATGAGATCCGAGATGCTTGGACTATTTGGTGAGATGATCTCCGCGCGCGAGAAATTGGTCGCGCTCGCGGCCAAGAATGTGAACACGATCATCGCCGGGTACACCCACGCTGTCCAGGCTCAACCAACTTCACTAGGCCACTACTTGTTGGCTATTGATTCGGCCCTTGAGCGAGATAATGAACGGCTTCGACAAACCTACGCTCGCATCAATCGAAGCCCGCTCGGTGCTGCTGCCTTCGGAACTTCAGGGTTTCCGCTCGATCGAAGACGCCTCTCAACGCTGATGGGATTTGAGGCACCGGTGGAGAATTCGTATGACGCGACGAGCGTTTCGACGGTGGATAGCAAAGCAGAGTTGGCGGCTGATCTCGCGGTCTCGGCTCTCACTCTTGGCCGCTTCTCCCAGGATCTGGTTATCCAGTTCGGTGATCCGGCGCCGGGCCTGAATCTGGGAGACGCTTTAGTGGGACACAGCAGCATCATGCCCCAAAAGAGAAACCCTGGCGCCGTCGAAAGACTCAGGAGCTTGAGCAGTGCTGTTGTAGGAGATGCACAAACTGTCTGGATCGTCAGCCATAACACGCCGGTCGGCGACGTAGGTGATGTGCGGGCAAATCTGGTCAAACGCGTTCAGGAGGTCACGGTCGGAGCGCGCCAGATGTACAAAACGCTAGGTGTCATAGCCGGAGGTTTGGTGGTGCGGCCGGATTTGACGCTGGCGAAAGTCGACAGTGATTTCTCAACAATGACTGAGTTGGCGGACGCACTTTTACGCTATGGAGGAATTCCCTTCAGGGTCGGCCACCACGTTGCGAGTGAAGTAGCTTCGTACGGGAGAGCGCAGGGCAAACCACCCAAGAGCCTTACGTACGAGGAAATATCAAACATCTATCAGAAGGTTACCGGCAACAAAATTCCAATATCGGCGGCTCAGGTGCGGGAAGCCATTGATGCTCAAGAAATGGTGGCTCATCGCCGCGGGCTGGGTGGTCCGCAGCCCCAGGAGGTCGAACGCATGCTGACGGAACACAAGGAGTGGATTAACAGTTCCTCGGAATGGTTGAAGGGTGAGACGAAGCGGCTCCGAGAAGCCGACGAGGCACGCGAACAAGCCTTTTTGAAATTAGCAGGCCAGTGACTCGACTGCCTCGCCGCCCAGGACAAGTAGCTTACGGCAGAAAGGTGCGACTCGTACGGTGAGCCTGTACTTTTCTACGGCCGCAAAGGCGCGTCAGTGCACGCCACTAACCCAAAGCGACTTAGAAATGTAATCGCATTCCCAGTTGGATCTGCCGCATCGTACGCGCTGACGAGATCGATCCGAAGGACGACGAGGACAAAGTCGCGCTAGGCGCATTCAGATTGACCATGTTGAATGCGTTCGTGCTTTCTGCGCGAAATTGGAGATTAACTCTCTCCTTGATTTTGAAATCACGGAAGATCCCCAGATCAACATTGCGAAATCCTGGTGCATCTAGAACATTTCGACCAAGAGTCCCATTTGTACCAACTACATTGGGCACGAACGCTGCGGCGTTGAACCACTCCGCAACTGTAGCGGAACGTGCCCGGTTGGGGTCGAGCGTCGCCTGTACGCCCGGGACCAGATTTGGCCGATCATTACCCGTATTGCCATCCAGGTTATTGTCGCTGCCGGTTGCGAAGTTATATGGTAATCCGCTGTTCAGAGTAACAATGGGAGAAATGGACCACCCGTTGGCTACTTGTCTTAGCAGCCCATATGTGCCGTGGTAGTAATTAAGTTTCCAAATCAACGATGCGACGAACATATGGCGCATATCGTTATCGGCGCGACCCTTTTCCAATTGAGGGGCACGAAAGTCTTGAATGGTTCCAGTAACCGTGCTGTTTTCGAGCTGTACGCTGTCGAGCGTTTTGCTGTAGGTGTAATACGCGTGGAAGCTTAAATTAGTAGACATCCTGCGAATCACTCCAACTTGTAGCGCGTTATACCAATTCCGCTGATTCGATTGAACCGCTATCACTTGACCAAGCGGACTCGAACTGAAGCCGGGCCGAGGATTGTCTATCGGTCTTCGCAAGATAACGTTTCCAGTTGTGGAATTCACGCCAGCCACATTCGAAACCGGGTAATTCAGATCGACACCAAACGGAAGGTTGCGGCCCAACGACCCGACGTATGCCGCTGAAAACGTGAAATCCTGGCCTACTTGCCGTTCAACAGAGAAGTTGTATTGATACGAATAGGGCCATTGAAAATCCGGTGATGTGCCGGACACTCCTCCACCTGGCAAGAAGTAGCCGCTGTAAGGGAATGGTCTGCCGCCCGGATAGTTCGTGTATGGATTGGTCAGCGTGGCTCCGATATTGGTTGCGCTCAGGGGCCGGGTAGCCGTACCGTTCACTATGTTGATGAAAGTAAGCCGGGTCGAGAATGGCTGGTAATTCGAGGTCGAGTTCATCTCATTCCCGGAAACGTTGCCGTAGAAGATGCCCGCAGCTGCTCGAATCGAGGTCTTGCCGTCGCCAAATGGATCCCAGGCGAATCCAAGCCTGGGCGAGAAGTGATGATACCGCGTAGAAACGATACCCCTCGGGACGCCTCTGTCACCAGGGAACAATACGCCTAGCGGCGCATCGGGTCTGACCGTCGATTGCTGGCCGGCGACAAATGTCGACTGAAAATCGTGACGATCCAGGGGCGGGGTCTGCACGTCCCAGCGAAGGCCCATATTGATGGTCAGGTGAGGTCGAATGCGGAAGTCGTCCTGTACGAATAGCGCGTAATACCAACTCTTAGTGTCCGGAGTTACGGGTGCATCCTGGCTGACAGAGCTAGGTAGGCCCAGCTCAAAGTCAGCCAGGCCATTTCCCGTATTGGCCGTCGTGAAGTTGAACACACCGTAGTTATTCAGCAATGTGGCCTGAACATTGCGCTCGTTTGAGGCCTCTGCGCCAAGGCTGACAGCATGCCGGCCACGATTGATCGCCAGCACATCCCTGACGCCAAGATAGTTCGTACCCGCAATCGGCCCAGCGATGGATTGCGAAAGTGTGAAGTACCCGCTGACTGCGATCTGTGGCAGAGCGGGAGTCCCCTGGATCGCGAAATTGGAACCCAGATCAGCCAGTGATGTGGAGGGCAAGTCAAGCCGTCCTCCGAAGTTGCGCGTGAAATTGATCCAACTTTGGTTGACCATGCTGGGGCTGATTGACCACGTGTGACTTAAATTTGCGTTATGCTGTCGCCACGTATATTGGGCCCGGGACCACGGTAGCGTGTTATTTCCCAATTTCAAGATGTTGAGCCCGCTGGTTTCGAAATAACTGCCAGTCAACCGTTGATTCGGCGTGAGGTCCTGATCCACTTTGCCCAGGAATTCGTCCGTGTTGTACGGGCTTGATTGGTCGAAACCCTGCCACTGTGTCAGGAGCCCCGTTCTCGGATTAATTTGATTCGGAAGCGGAATGTAGCGGTTGATGATATTCATCGCCGTGGGATCCTGCCTGCTCACGGGAATGATATTGTTGCTGAACTGAGGCGTACCTGCGAGAAACGGATTTTTGATTGCCCTGTCAGCTGAGAAATCGCCCACTCGCTCGGCGGCGGTCGGAACCGTTACGCCGCTGATGAAGTTCGGAGTCGACTGCCGCAGGCCCTGGTAGGAAAAGAAAAAGAAGGTCTTGTTTCGCTTAATCGGGCCTCCAACGGAGCCTCCGAACTGATTCCGATGCAGCGGAGGCTTCCCACCTTGGTTGTTCCAAAGGTTCGCATCTAAGATATTGTTGCGGACGAATTCGAACAGCGATCCATGGAATTGATTGGTTCCGGAGGTCGTAACCGCGTTGACAACGCCTGAGGAAGACCGGCCGTACGCGGCACTGTAGTTATTTGTGTCCACACGGAATTCCTGGATGGCATCGGGATTTGGCAGGATGTTTCCCGTGTTGCGCAGGCCAGTCATGTTAAGACCGCCGTCCAGATAATAGGTGGCCGCGCCGACGCCGCCTTCAGTACCGCCGTTGATAATTGTGATCTGTTGGGGGTACCCGAGAACGATCCCGTTGGTAGAAGATCGCACGCCGGGCGTGAGCGAGAGCAAGGTGTAAACGTTGCGATTGACGATGGGAAGAGTCGTAATCTCCGCGTTTCCAACAGTGCGCCCGAGGGTTGCATTGCTCGTGTTGATCATCGGAGGCGCTGCCGTTACACTCACCGTTTCATTGACGTTTCCCACTTGAACGGTGACGTTGACAAGCGCCACCTGGTCGAGCGTAAGGACGATGCCCTTCTGCACATATTTCTGAAATCCATTGGCCTCCACTTGCACTTCATAGTGGCCAATCGGCAGAAGCTCAATACGGTACTCGCCCTGGCTATTCGTCTCTGCCGAGCGCGACAAATTAGTATCGGAATTGACCGCAGTGACTTTTGCCCCCGGAACTACCGCCCCGCTGGAATCAGTCACAGCGCCATAAATCACCGTCGTTGTAATTTGCGCCGCTAACGGCAACGCCGCGAAAAACGTGGCGGAAAACAGAACCAAAAGACGCGCGTACATAACCCCCCTCACCACAGCATGGCTGGCTAGCATCGGGTGGACCAAACCCGTGTTGCAGCAATCCTACATCCGGTTCACATCGGAGTCAAGAAATTTCTGATCTGTTCTGAAATGTCAGTAAGCCGGATCTGCTTCTCTGTCGCGGAGCGCCTTCCTTGCGCCTGCGCAGCAGTAATCCCAAAAGAGTCGGCTTCGTGCCACTTGGGGCGAGGGGGAGACCGTCGATACGCCCGGCATCAATGAAGGAATTAAAAAGGCAGCTGCGAGGGGTGGCGGAACAGTAGTCCTCCCGGCTGGCACGTATCTGTGCTTCACGATCCGGCTGAAATCGACCCTCGAGTTCTACGTTCCGCACGGATGCACCATTCAGCCCGCCGACTCACCGATCCGCGGCACAAGGCACCATCCTGCAACAGAGACGGCCGAGCTTATCCCGGCTGCAGTAAGCTCACAATTGACTTCGGGGCTTACCTTCGGCTAAAGTTTGAGTCGAACCTAGGCAAACGTTTCCGACGTAGGGAAATCGAGTGTAGCTGGGTCACCGCGTGTCGAGAAAACTCCCCGAATTATCTCTGCGGGAGCACACCTCTTCCAGTGAACTAGGCGAGAATACCTGAAAACAACATGACCAGAAGAGATCGTTCCGCAAAGTGTTCGTGCGCACGGCGGCAAATGCGGTGATCGCTTTCCGAATCTGCGGCGCAAACGAACTGGTACCGGCCACTTGTAAACGTTTACGAGAATTTTTGGAGCTTTACGTGAAAGACTCATTCCATGTGCGCACCCTGTTGTGCATTTTGTGCCTTGCCGCAAGTGCGATAGCACAGATTTCGAACGGCTCGTTTCTTGGGACGGTGCTAGATCCCTCGGGCGGCGTCGTCGGAGGCGCCACGGTCGAGGTGCAGAACCTCGGTACAAAGGTAACTCGCTCCGTGACGACGGACGGCAGCGGTCAGTACGTCATACCGGACCTACCTGCGGCCCATTACGCGATCAAGGTGACGATGTCCGGATTTAAGACGTATTCGATCCCCGATATCGAATTACAAGTAGCCCAACGCGCCCTTGTCGACGCTACCCTTCAGGTAGGCGGTGTGGAGCAGGAGGTCACGGTCGCGGCTGCGGCCCCAATCGTTCAAACGTCTGAGTCGTCCGTCGGACAAGTTGTGAATCCGACCTCTGTGGAACGCATGCCACTGAATGGGCGAAGTTTCTGGCAACTGACCAGCTTGACTCCCGGCGCGACCTATACTCCCGGCGGGCAGGGAACGCGTACAGGTGGCAGTTCCATTCGTTCGTCATCTGTAAACGTTGTGATCAACGGCACAGCGCCGAATCAGGTGGGTTGGTATCTTGACGGCGCGTTCATCACCGAGATGCAGACCGGTGGAACGTTAATCCAGCCGAACGTCGACGCTCTGCAGGAATTCAAGGTAGAGAGCGCGAACATGTCGGCTGAGCATGGGCACACGCCTAACGCGGTGAATGTTACTTCGAAGAGCGGCACCAATGCGTTCCACGGTACCGCTTTTGAGTTTTTGCGCAATTCTAAGTTGGACGCGCGCAACTTCTTCTACATACCTCCCGTCGGCTCGAATCAGACAAAGGATACGCTGCGCCGTAATCAGTACGGGTTCGCCGTTGGCGGACCTATCCGCAAGGACAAGACCTTCTTCTTTGCGGATATGGAGAAGACAGGGCTGTTGCAAGGTATCACCTACAACAATGTGGTCCCCACTCCGGCACAGAGGACCGGTAATTTCAGCGCGCTAACGAAGCGACTCCTTGATCCCACAACCGGGTACACACAATTCGCCGGCAATGTCATACCTGCCAACCGAATCTCGCCGCAGGCGCTCTTCTTCATGAAGTACCTGCCCGTGCCGAACAGCGTTCAGGGAAGTGCCGCGTACTCGGCATTGACCAACGATCTGACTCAGCACCAGATCCGAGGCGATCTACGTATCGATCACCAGATCACTTCCGCCACACAGCTCAGTGGGCGATATTCGATCAACAACAATGACGAGAATGATCCGAACCAGTACACGACCTTGGGAAGCTTCCCTCTCCACAGCCGGGCCCAGAACGCCACGATCAGCCTGACGCACATCTTCAGCCCGAGTTGGATCAACGAGGCACGTGCTTCTTATTATCGAAGCTATTTCTATTTCGGGGGAACGCTGCAAGGGACGAATTTCAATCAGCAGGCCGGGGTGAAAGGTTTCGACGATACGACGTCGATCTATAGCTTTCCGCAGATTACTGTGACCGGCTACTCCACCTTCACCGGCTCACCATCGGACCAGCGGCCCAAGCAGAACCGGATTCGAAATTGGCAATACGCGGATAGCGTGAGTTACTCGAGCGGCAAGCATAACGTCAGAATCGGCGCCGAACTGATGCACCAGACGGCGGCCTTCATCAACGGCTCGCGATCCGTCGGCGTCTTCAATTTCCTGGGGACTTACAGCGGCGACGGCTTTGGTGACTTTCTGCTCGGATATCCGGATTCCGTGACGCGAGACTACTTCAAGGAACTGAACGGGGATGTAGGTGATTTCTGGGGCTTCTACGCGCAAGACAACTATCGTGTGACTCAGAATCTGACTTTGAATCTTGGCGTGCGTCTTGATCTGCAGGGGTTCTACGATGGAATCCGGGGTCAGAAGAGCGCATTCGATCGTTCGAACGGAAAAATCATTGTGCCCTCCTCGATCGATCCTGCTGTGCAGCCCCTGACGGCGTCACTCCTCAACCTATTCAGCGATCGGATCGAGTACACCAAAGATCTGGGACTTCCGGATTCGATTCACTCCATCCAGAAGAACTGGGCGCCTCGCATCGGTTTCGCCTGGCGACCCTCCGGCAGCAACAACTGGGTAATTAGAAGCGGCTTCGGCATCTTCTACGCGTTCCCGGATAGCAATACCATCAACAACACGGTCGCTACTGTGCCGTTCATTGCTACGAGCACCGTGTTCAACGATCGCCTGCCTGGGAGGCCCACTCGCACCTGGGCAGACTTCTTCCTCGGCCAACCAAACGTGTCTCCGAACGCGACTGGCCAGGTCTGTGCCTTCGGATTCGTGGCAAAATCATGCGCGACGCCGGACGTTGATTCCGGAAGCACCCTCTTTCGCAGTACGTCTGTGACCGAGTGGAACTTCGCCGTCCAACGTCAATTAACGCAATCGACATCTCTCGATCTTTCTTACGTTGGCAACAAGACGACACACCTGAATCAAAACATCGGGATCAACGACCCCAATCCCGGACCGGGGAACATCCAGATCCGCCGCCCGTATGCTCAGTGGGGATCGTTCACTTATCCCGTGTTTTCAGAAAATGCGAACTACAACGCACTCCAGGCGAAATTCGAGAGCCGAAACTGGCATGGACTGAATACCCTGGTTTCGTACGCGTGGTCGAAGTGCATCGATTCCGGAAGCCTTCAGGGTGGCACTACTCTGTTGCTTCTCTCGTCCAATCGAGGACGCTGCGACTACGATCTGCCGCAGTCGTTTACGGGCAGTGTCAATTACGCGCTGCCATTCGGAAAGGGCCGGCAGTTCGCAAGCAATGTGCCGGGTCTTGTGAACCAGATCATCGGGGGCTGGGAGTTAGCGAGCATCGTTACCTTGCGATCGGGACAGCCGTTTACGCCAGTGGTTAGCGGTGACACGGCGAATACGGGTGTCAGCGGCCAGCGGCCGAACGTGAACGGAGCGCCGATCATGGTGGAGCAGCCTAATTGTTGGTTCTATGTTTCCTCCAACTCCGCGTGTTCCAGTTTCGTTTCGGGAGTGAGTAACACATTCACTGTGCCCGCTACATTTACTTATGGGAACGGGGGAAGGAACATTCTGCGAGCAGCTTCGCTGAAGCAGGTGGATTTCACGCTGCTGAAAATGTTCCCTATCACGGAACGTACCGCCCTGCAGTTCCGCGCCGAAATGTTCAACGTCCTGAATCACCCGGTCTTTGCCATACCGAATACCACGGTCAACAACTCATCTGCCGGCCAGGTGAGTGCGACGCTAAACTCAGCACGTATCATTCAACTTGCACTGAAGTTGTCATTCTAGAAAGGTGTGCATGCAAAACCCTCTCAGCCGAAGAACTATGTTGGCTACCAGCGCCGCACTCATCGGTGCGGCTTCCGCCGCGCCGGCGAGGGACGGAGAGAAACATCCATTGAAGGTCGCCATCTTCTCAAAGCATCTTCTTTTCCTCCGCGGTGACCAACTCGCCGCGGGCGTGGCTGAGATCGGCTTCGACGGTGTGGATCTGGCGGTGCGCAAAGGCGGACACGTTGCGCCAGAACGCGTGAAGCAGGATCTTCCGCCACTGATCTCGACATTGCGGAAGCATAATCTCGAAGTGCCGATGATCACCACGGACATCGTAGACGCCGATACTCCGTACGCGGAAGACATCCTGAGCACGGCTTCACAGTTGGGCATTCGCTACTACCGTTGGGGCGGCCTGACTTACAAGCCCGATATCCCTCTCGAGCAGCAACTCAACGCGATGAAGCCGCGCGTGGAGAAACTCGCGCAACTCAACGCGCGGTATCGGGCCACGGCCATGTATCACACGCATTCAGGGCTGAACCTGGTGGGCGCCTCGATCTGGGACCTGCACGAGCTGCTGAGTGGATTGGATCCAGCCAGCATCGGCGTTAACTACGACGTGGGGCACGCGACGGTTGAAGGCGGTTTCGGTGGCTGGATTAACAGCTATCGGATCACGGGAAAGTACCTTCATGGCATCGCAGTGAAAGACTTCTTGTGGGAGAAGAAAGGCCCCGAGAACTGGCGTCCCGCCTGGAAACCTCTCGGCGAGGGCATGGTTCGTTTACCAGAGTTCTTCCGCATGGTTGCGGCTTCACGATTCAACGGACCGTTGCAGCTCCATTTCGAGTATCCGCTTGGCGGTGCGGAAGATGGCAAAGCACAGGTTGCAGATCAGTCCGCTGTGTTCGCCCACATGCGCCGCGACTTGCAACAGCTGAGAACGTACCTGCGAGCGGCGGATCTGGCTTAGCTCCGCCCCGGTCAGAATGAGCTCCGGCCCCATTGCGGCTCCAGCATCCCGCATACGCTGGGTCATGATCTCGCTTGCATTCTGGGCGACAGTTGTCAACTATCTCGATCGCCAGACTCTCTCGGTAGCGGCTCCGGTGCTGATCGACCAGTTCCAGATGAGCAGCACCAGTTACTCGCGTGTGGTGTTTGCGTTCCTGCTCGCTTACACGATCATGAACGGCGTTTCCGGACCGTTGATCGACCGCTTGGGTACTCGCGCGGGGTACGGGTTATGCATGCTCTGGTGGTCAGCCAGTTCTGTATTGCATGCTTTCTCAACCGGCCCGGTGAGTCTGGGCATCTTCCGTTTTTTACTCGGCATGGGCGAAGCCGGGAATTGGCCAGGGGCCGTTAAGGTCGTGGCTGAGTGGTTCCCGGAGAAAGAGCGGGCGCTCGCCTCGGGCATCTTCAACAGCGGTTCGTCTGTCGGCGCAATCCTTGCTCCTCCGGTAGTCGCTTTTATACTTCTCGGACTCGGTTGGCGCTGGGCCTTCGTCATCGTTGGCTTGGCAGGCTTCGTATGGCTTGCGATCTGGTGGCCGGTATACAAAACGCCGGTCACGGCTGCCGATGAAGCATTCCTGCCGCCGGTGCCCGCGAGCGACCTTTTGCGCTCCCGGTTCGTTTGGAGCTTCACGGTATCCAAGGTGTTTATGGATCCCGCGTGGTACTTCTACGTTTTCTGGTTCCCGCAATATCTTAAGGCGGAACGCCATTTCGATATGGCGGCGATCGGGGCATACGCCTGGCTCCCGTTCTTCTTTGCGGGATTGGGCAACATTCTGGGCGGGCTGTTTGCACGGTTTCTACTGAAGCACCTCCCTTTGGTTTCGGCCCGTAAGGTCGCCGTTACGGCGTTTGCGATCCTCATGATGGCCTCGATACCGGCTGTATTCGTCCCCTCGGTTTGGCTTTCGATGATCTTCGTGTCGATAGCAATGGCAGGCTACACGGGAAGCCTCGCTAACATGCTCGCTTTGCCTGCGGACCTGTTCCCGAAAAACGCCGCCGCGTCGGTGTACGGCATCGGAAGCATGGGCGCTGGCTTTGGTGGGATGGTGTTTTCACTGCTGACCGGCTGGATGCTGGAACGATTCTCCTATCGCCCTGTGTTTATCTGTTTTGGCTTAATCCCCCTCCTGTGTCCACTCATTCTTTGGATTTTTGCCGGTTCGCAGAAGTACGTCCGCGTGCCCAAGATGGTGGCTGCCTGACGGGTCCGAGAGTCAGGCCATTGCTCTTAATCGCCGCGGCAATGTTTGATATGGCCGCGAACCGCTTGAGTTAGGGCGCGCGTCATCGTATCATCGCGCGCAGTGGAGCAAATTGCCATCGAGAGTCCGGTGCCCGAGAAGCTTGATGCTGACTACGAGGTAATTCGGCGTCTGCGAGGCTATCTTCTCGCCCTCGCCATACTCCTCGCTGCGGGCTTGATCTCCTACTCCACAACCGTCGGCTTCGTATGGGACGAAGGCTTCCACCTGCTCGCTGCGAAGCTTATATCCCAAGGCCGAACGCCTTACATCGACTTCTGCTTTCCTCAGCCTCCGTTGAATGCATATTTCAATGCTGCTCTGTTCTCGCTCTTCGGCACGAGCTGGCGCGTCACTCACGTCTTTGCATCTCTCTTTCTCGCAGCTAGTGCGTATCTAAGTGCCGAATTCGTGCTCTTGCGATTTAACATCACCGGCTGGCGCTGGCCGTGCGTTTTACTCTGCGCTTTGTTTACGGGCCTGAACGAGATCGTCGTCCAGTTTGGACCGATCGCACAGGCGTATGCGATTTCGATGTTCTGCTCCCTGGTTGCCTTTCGCGTCGCGGTTGTCAGCGTAGGGAGTAGAACTTGGTTTCTAACCCTCTTTGCCGGGGTGGCTTCGGGTGCGGCAGCAGCCTCGACGTTGTTGGCGGCACCCGTAGCACCTGTCGTGTTAGGTTGGCTGGTCATCTATAACGAAGCGGGGAACCGCTCGAAGAAAGTCGCGGCGTTCGTGTTGGGCAACATCGTTCCTTTTCTTCCTGTCCTCGTTCTGTTCGTCAAAGCTCCGCGCCAGACATTCTTCAACGTCGTGCAATATCAGGCGCTGTTTCGACGAGTGAACTGGGGGAATGTCAACGCTCATGACTTCGACGTGTTCACTGCCTGGATTGATTCCGTGCCCACGTTTGTGCTGGTATTCTCAGCCGCCTTCGGGTTGGTCTTCGTTGCCAAAAAGAGTGGATGGCACCGCAGGCAAAAAGCTGAATACTACCTTGCGGCCGCCCTTGCGACGACTCTAACAGTCTACGTTGCGACCGCGCACCCTACGTTTCAGCGTTACTTCATCGGTGGGACACCATTCTTCGGTATTCTTGCCGCGGTCGGGTTCTTCTTTATAGCGTCCCGCCTATGGAATCCGTCGCGCCCGTTCTGGCCTGTGTGCCTGATGAGCAGCGTCCTGGTGCTTGCAGCGGGCAAAATGATCTTCGATACTCGCGATTCGACCACCTGGCGGACCTATGATGAGATCGCGGCAAAGATCGCTAAGGTGACTCCGCCGGGCGCGCAATTCTATGCCGACGAGCAGATTTTTTTCCTCTTAGGGAAGACGCCCATGCCGGGCATGGAGTTCTCTTACTCTCACAAGCTGAATCTTTCTCCCGCCGAAGAAAAGCTCTATCACATCCTCTCAGAAAAGGAAGTGAACGCCATGGTGCAAGCGGGAAAATTCGCCACTGTTGAGTCCTGCAAGGACGATTGGATCGACGGGACGGAATTGTCGAAGCTCTTCCCGCAACAGGTGGAGATCGACGAGTGTACGATCTTCTGGGGACCGATGAAGCACAAGACGAACTAAGTCCTAGTGAGTCATCGAATAGATGATGTAGTTCACTCCGAGCCTCACGGCGAGGGCTGAGAAGCGTTCCGGGTAAAACGCAGAATCGGCGTACTCCCACGCATCGCCTATGTCGGAGTTGAACGAGATCGCCACCATGACTCGACCCTTATCGTCATAAATGCCACGCCAGTGAGCAACGTAGCCGTCGAGCTTATGACCTTGCTGCAGATGCGCCTCACCTGGAACCTGATAACGCTCGTCGAGGTCGTAAACGGTGTGGAAGATGGGGTCTGAATCGGGGATTTCGACGATCGGGCGATCGGGAAACACACGCCTCATGCTCTCTTCAAAGACTTGCCACTCCACGGTGCCATGGAGATCGTCAGCCATGAAAAATCCGCCACGCAGGAGATAGTCTCTTAGTTTCTGGGCCTGCGCGTCTGTGATACCCCATTCGCCGACCTGCACAGCGTAAAGCCAGGGAAAGTTGTAAACGTCATCCTTGTCATCCAGGTTTACGGGTTGCTCGACGGAGCGGGTGCTGATACGCGTAAGACGCCGGACAGCTTCTGCGAAATGGCGATCCGCACGCGGGAAATCCTGGGTCCACAGAGAGGTACCCTGCTGCCACTCGGGGTTGTCGCGACCCTCGTAGCCATTGTTCCAGCCGGGCGGGAACATCATGCGAGCGAAAGTCCACTCGGTGCGCTCGGCGAAATCCGGAGGAAGCGGGATGGAACCGATTCGGTATTCCACACCCTCAATTTCGCGAAAGGGCTTCGGGAGCGTGCGATCCAGTGCGTAGGCCGTGCAGAGGAATGAAATTGCAAGTCCTCCGAGCCACCAAGCCTTCGCCACTTTCAATGGTTCGTCCTCGTCCCGAGAATAGCACCGAATATCGGGGCCTGGATTTAGCTGCTGGATGGCAAAAAAGGAGCGGGGCAGCGCATCGGCTGAACCCCGCTCGTCGAGGGAACTACGTAAATTGGGTATTTATCGGCGCCAGTAGCCCGAATAGTAACGATGATTGTAGTAGCGCGGTGCAACCCATCGAGCGCCTATGTAAGGGCGGGGAGCCCAATATCCGGCTCGCCAGGCCCATCGCGGCCCCACGGGATAGTAGTAGCCGTTGATCCAGGTATAAGCAGGGCCCGGTGCGGGTGCCGCATACGCGACGACAGGAGGCGGAGGTGGCGGCGGATAGTAGCCGTAGGCGTAGCCAGGACCGCTTGCGACATTGATGCCGAAGAGGAACCTGCCTCCGGCGAACATTGAACTACTCGCGAGCAACAACAAAAGCATCAGTTTCGATTTCATCTTCTTCCTCCCAACAACATCGCTTTCCAGCGATTTCGCCACTGAAGAATGCAAGCACGATGCCACGGCTATGTTGTTGATTCCGCGCGGCTACGCTTGACTCACCACGGCTGTTGTCAGCCGCTCATGGTGCTTTTCGGCCAATGCGGCCGGTGGTGTCAGCCCGAGAGCATCCGCAGAGAGCCGATATGAGTGCATACGCGCTGTGTGGCTGTGCATGATGTTCACGAGCAACAGTTCATCGATGGTGCCGTATTCCCGGGCAACGTCCTCGAGCCGGGATCGAACGGTGTCCGGGGAACCGGTCACGAAGCGCCGCCCGATCGGTAGCGTGTCCGGAGGAAGTCCATTTCTGTGGAGGAATTCAAGGGCGGTCTCCACGGAAGGAACTGCGATCAGTTTACCTTGATGGAGCAAGGTCATCATCATGCGGCTGCTGGCTGACAGCTTCAGCGCTTCTTGGTCGCTTTCGGCACAGATGACCCAAACGGCCACGATCACGTGGGGTTTTTGCAGCTGTTGGGACGGAGTAAAGCGTTCGCGATAGTATTCAACATTCTCGGCACCTCGTGCATTGATGAAGTCCGCGAAGACATAAGGCAGACCGAGTTCGGCAGCCCACACTGCGCTTTGGAGCGATGACCCCAGGAGAAAGGGCTCCGGCGAGGCAAACGGAGGAAGTGTGCGGGCTATTTGTGGGAACGGACTCTGGGGCGTGTCGGGATGGGAGAAGTAACTGAGCAACTCAGCAAATTGATCCGGGAAGTCATCGGGTGCGCGTTGCCGCCGATCTCTTTGTAGCGCGAACGCAATTCCGGGGCTCGTACCTGCCGCGCGGCCTACAGCAAGATCGATTCGCCCAGGGTACATTCCGGCCAACATGCTGAACGTTTCCGCTACCTTCAACGGGCTGTAGTGCGGCAGCATGATGCCGCCGCTACCCACCCGGATATTTGGCGTTACTGCCGCGACCTGGCCGATCATCACTTCCGGGCTCGCGCAAGCTAAGCCGGGTGTGCCATGGTGCTCAGCGAGCCAATAGCGGTGATATCCAAGTCCGTCCGCCAAGCGCGCTAACTCCAGGCTATTCCGCAGCGCCTCTCCCGCTGTCGAGCCTTCGGGTATGGGCGATTGATCTAGAACTCCGACCCGGATCTTCGAATCTGCAAAGAGGCTCATCCTTGTCTGATGATCGGGATTCCGAAGAGGTGCAGCCCGCTTTGCCAAGGAAGCATCCGGTCCGTGTGGTTATGTAAAGTGCGCGGTCCGGCACCGTGACCGTTCGATTGCACCGCAGGGCGGGATAGAGTTCAAACCGATTCAATCACAATCTGCCGGACACCGCTTCGCCCGGGGCGCGCCGGTCGTCAATTAGGTCTGAGAACAACTTTGATGCACCCGTCCTGCTTATCACGGAACGTTTTGTACATCTGCGGTGCTTCCTCCAGGCTGACCTTGTGCGTAATGACCGCCGAGGGGTCGATTTTACCCTGTTCGATCTTCTCGAGCAGCGGCTGCATATAACGCTGCATGTGCGTTTGCCCCATCTTAAAGGTAAGTCCCTTGTTCATGGCAGCACCCATCGGGATCTTGTCCACGAATCCGATGTAGACGCCAGGGATTGAAAGGGTTCCTCCTTTTCGGCAGCTCATGATGGCTTCACGCAGGACGTGAGGGCGGTCCGTTTCGAGCATGACAGCCGTCTTCACCTTGTCCATGATCGTGTCCACGCCGGCGTGCATACTGACGTGAGATTCGCTCCCGACTGCATCGATGCAGCGGTCGGGGCCACGTCCTTTTGTCATCTCCATGAGCCGGTCGTAAACCTTGTCCGTATCGAAGTTGATGGTTTCCGCCTTGCTGATCTCTTCGGCCATGCGTAGCCGCTCGGGAACCCGGTCGATTGCGATGACGCGTCCTGCGCCAAACATCCACGCGCTTTGAATCGCGAATTGGCCTACCGGACCGCAGCCCCACACCGCAACAGTGTCGCCCGGTTCAATCTGGGCGTTTTCCGCGCCCATATAACCGGTCGGGAAAATGTCGGACAGAAACAGAACCTTCTCGTCAGGCAAACTGTCCGGGACCTTGATTGGTCCGACTTCTGCGTACGGCACACGGAGATACTGCGCCTGCCCTCCGGGAAATCCGCCCAGGAGATGCGAATAGCCGAATAAGGCCGCTGGGGACTGCCCCATCACCTTTGCTGCTGCGGCTGCGTTCGGATTACTTCTGTCACAGCAGGAGAAGAGACCTCTCTGGCAGAAGAAACATCTTCCGCACGAAATGGTAAACGGCACCACCACTCGATCTCCAACCTTGAACTTCGTAACTTCGCTGCCACGTTCGACGACGACCCCCATGGGTTCATGCCCAAGGACGTCGCCTTTTTCCATGGTCGGCATGAAGCCGTCATAGAGATGAAGATCTGAACCGCAGATCGCGGTAGAGGTGATTTGGATGATGATATCGCCTGGATCCTGGATGACTGGATCCGGAACGGTCTCGACGCGGACATCTTCCTTGCCATACCAGCAGAGTGCTCTCATCTATCTGTTCTCCTGTTTGAAACTCGTATTTGCACTTGCGTGCAGAACCACTAACGTTGGATCAGATCCGAAGTGTGATGTTTAGCTAGCAACATTTCTGGGTCCACAGCTGTCTTTCTTGTTCGTCCAGTGGAAGATGTCCATCTGTCCAATCTGCTCGGGGACCTCATTCGCCCCAATAGCTTCTCGCGAACGCCTGGAGCAGGAATGCCGGGTCCGTGCCACCTTCGTGAACCAGCGCCTAAGCCATCCTGTAACCCCAAACGAAGCCAAGGACCTGACCGATTTTTTTCACGCGGAGAAAGCGGAAATTGAGGAATGCAAAACCTGCTCGCTCCTTATTAGGACCGAGTACGAGCGTCCTCCGGCCGAGGATTATTCAAAAGATGACTATGACCCAGAGGTCATCGAGCGCGAATACCCGGAGTACGTTGCTGCTTTTCGCCGCAAGGAGGGGGCGTACCGCGAACTCCTGCCCAGCGGAGCCAGAGCTTTGGAAGTGGGCAGCCATTACGGAGCGTTCCTGCAAGTAGCTGCCGAGTGGGGCTGGCGGGCTGAAGGCGTCGATGTAGGGAAGGACACAAGCTCTTTCGCCTGCTCAAAGGGATTTCTTGTTCAGAAAGTCGAACTACAGGACGCGGGCTTTCCAGTGGAGACGTTCGATGCGGTCTTCATCTGGAACTGCTTTGAGCAGATCGAGCAACCCAAGCCGCTATTGCAGGCTTGCCGCCGCGTGCTGAAGCCAGGAGGGCTGTTGACGGTACGAACGCCCAACGGACTCTTTTACTCGATATGCCAATCGCTCCTTTCTGACAGAACCCTTAACACGGAAACGGAGCAGTTTCTCGTGGATGCCATGGGCTACAACAATCTTCTCGGCTTTCCATACCTGTATGGTCACAATCGCGCTACGTTGCAGCGCCTGGTCGAGCCATACGGCTTTCGCCTCGACGGCTTCTTGAACTCCGAGCTGCTGACGTTACCCGTACCCGATAAGTCACGCGCCGTGCAAGAGGAAGAGAGGGCTATCAATAAAAAGATGCGGATGCTAGCGAACTCGATCATCTCCGATAACTCTGGGGTGCTTGCCGGTCCGTGGATTGAGGTCTGGTTTCGACGACAGTAGTTCTGAATCTGGGGAGTTGGCGAGAGAATGGAAGTAAAGCCATGAAGAATGAGTCGAACTCGAACGCACGAGTAAATCGCCGCCGCTTCGCGGGCATCCTGGCCGGAACCGGAGCGATCGCCCCTAGGCTACTAGGCCAAGAGCCCACGCCGCCCGCCGGCGCTCGCCCTGCTCCGCCGCCGCAAACACAACCTTCCAATGCGCCGAACCCGAACACGAGCCAGCAGCGCCGGGGAACCATGGAGGAGATCCCTCCTTTCCGAGAGACTCTGACATTCACGCGCGCCGACGTTCCTCTCAAATTCCAACCGTTTCCGATGACGCAAGTCCGGGTGCTGGGTGGCCCCTACAAGCAGGCTCAGGAATGGAATCTCGGGTACATGCAGCGCCTCGCGGCGGACCGCCTGACCCGCAATTTCCTGTTAAACGCGGGACTGCAGTCGTCCGCAAAACCGCTGGGCGGGTGGGAACAGGACACCCCAGGTAGGCAGGGCGAGTTGCGTGGGCACTTCACCGGCCACTATCTTTCCGCCGCCGCTCTCATGTACGCCTCAACGGGCGACAAGGAGATCAAGGCCAAGGGCGATCAGATGGTGGACGATCTCGCCAAAGCGCAGTCGAAACTCTCAGGTGGGTATCTGAGCGCGTTCCC
>Ga0308176_10000387_pt1 | contig 28364 bp, 21 predicted proteins | sample PhyCR2_3_FD_203890 | JGI IMG/M metagenome (GOLD analysis project Ga0308176, IMG submission 203890) | Soil microbial communities from UC Gill Tract Community Farm, Albany, California, United States - DLSLS.C.R2 | ecosystem: Environmental > Terrestrial > Soil > Agricultural land | place: USA... | reverse complement strand
GTGCGCAAACTGCTAAGTGCGGTCGAGCCGCACGCCCGCCGCCAGGAACAGCGCCGGCCCCTTCGCCGCCGGCTCCGGCGGCAATGCCCTGCATGAGACCCGCGCAAATCCCGCCTCACCCATCCACCGCTCGACGTCGCCCGGCGAAAATCCCATGTGCTTCTGCCCCATCACCCGCCTGAACTCCGGCCGGTCGTGAGGCAGCAAATCCACAATCACCCCCCTGCCGCCCGGTTTCAAGACCCTCGCCGTCTCGCCGATGCCTTTCGCCGGCTCCGCCACGTACGTGAGCACCAGCACCAGCACCGCCGCGTCGCACGAGCCGGACTCGATCGGCAGCGCCTCGACCTCCCCCCGCCGCAGGTCCACATTCTCCCGCCCCTCCAGCCGCTTCTTCGCCGCCTTGAGCATTGCCGGCGAGTTATCGACGGCGATGACCTGCTTCACGTGTCCGGCGAGCTGCTCGCTCATCCGCCCCGTCCCGCACCCCAGGTCGGCCACGACGTATCCCGCCGGCAGCATCGCCAGCATCGCCTCGACGCCGAACGCCTGCCCGTACAGCTCCGACCGCACCTTGTCCCACTCCCCCGCCGCCCCGGCGAAGAACGCCTCGCCACCTTTCTCCTCGCGCTCGCGCAGCCGCCGCTCCAGGCGGAGCCTATCTTGCGCCACCGTCGACCACGTATCGGTCTGCTCCCGCGCCAGCAGCCATAGCCGCCGGGCCGGCGCCTCCAACTCGTCGAGGATCATGCGGTAGAGGTTCGTCGTACCCTCCCGCCGCCCGCGCACCCACCCGCCGTCCCCTAGCACCTTGAGATGCCGGCTCACGGTAGACTGCGGTGCCTGTAAAACGTCGCACAGATCCACCACGCCCAGCTCGTGCCGCTCCAGCAGGCGCAGCAGCCGCAGCCGGGTGGGATCCGCCAGGCCCTCCATCCAGCTCAACAGCGTCTCGGGTTGTGCGGCCACCGCCCGGGTCATGCCAGCACCTCGCTCCTTAACCATCCGCCAATCCGGATGGATTGTTGAATATGAACCCCGGCCTGTCAAGTACCGCTGGCGCCGAAGGCACAATTCTCTCGGTGATCCCGAAAGGGCCTTCTTCCGCGCGCCGCCTTGGTCGATAGGGGTACAGCGATTGCATTCGGTATCGGTGCAGGCCGGTATTCATCCATTCGCTTGCCCGATTTAGAAGCAGCGACCCACGTAATGGTCGGCGTGCGGGTCTTATAATGAGACATGGGAGGACCGGGTAAGCTGAGCAGACATCCCCAGGGCCGGCACCATCGATTCACACCATGAGCATTCAACACGTGAAATATCTTCTGATCGGCGGCGGGCTGGCCAGCACGGCGGGCGCGCAAGCGATCCGACGCCTCGACAATGAGGGCGAAATGCTCCTGATCGGCCAGGAAGTCGTTCGCCCCTACCACCGCCCCGCCCTCAGCCGCGATTACCTGCTCGGCCGCAGGTCCAAGCCCGACCTGTTCACGCTCCAGGACACCTGGTTCACCGAAAACCGCGTCGAACTCCGCACCGGCCGCCGGGTCGCCCACCTCGATACCGCCCGCCGCTCGGCGACGCTGGATAGCGGGGAGGAGGTGTCGTTCGACAAGGCGTTGATCGCCACCGGCGCGTCACCTAAGCACCTGTCCATACCCGGGGCCGACCTGCCCAGCGTGTATTACCTACGGACTCTTGCGGACGCGGACCGTTTGCACAACGCCGTCGAGCAGGCCAAGCGCGCCGGCCGGGCGCATGCCCGGGGTACGGGACGGGGTCGCGCCGGTGTAATCGGCAGCGGGCCGCTGGCGATCGAATTGGCCGCCACCCTGACCCAACTCGGCATCGAAACGGACCTGGTGGTCGGCACCCCCCACCCCTGGTATCGCTTCGCCGGCGAAAACACCGGCAGATTCCTGGTCCGTTACCTGGAGAAGCACGGCGTCGCCGTCCACACCGGCCGCCGCGCCCAGCGCCTCGAAGGCGACGGGCGCACACAGCGGATCGTCCTCCCTTCCGAAGACGCCGCCGGCGAGGTCATCCCCTGTGATTTCGTCGTCGCCGCCATCGGCGTCTCCATCAACAAGGAAATCCTCCGCGGCACGCCGCTTCTGGCCGAGCGTGCGATCCTCACCGACGACCATTGCCGCACCAGCGAGCCCGACGTTTACGCCGCAGGCGATTGCGCCGCGGTGTACGACCCGCTGTTCGGCAAGCACCGCATCCTCGACCACTGGGACAACGCCTTGGTCACCGGCGCGTTGGCCGGCGGCAACATGGCCGGCGCGGACCTGGCCTATTCCGCCGTCAACACCTTCTCCAGCGAGGTTTTCGACCTGTCCGTTTCCGTTTGGGGCGAAGGCCGCCTCGTGGACCGCCGGCTCCTCCGCGGCATGCCTACCCTTGAAGCCCCCGAATGCGTCGAAATCGGCATCGCCAAAGACGGCCGCGTCGCGCAAGTGCTGGCGCTGCGCCGCGGCGGGACCGCCGACCACCAGACCGCGGACGAGCCCTTCATAAAACTCGTCAAGTGCCGGCTGCTGGTGGACGGGAATGAGGAAAAGCTCAAAGACCCCGCCGTCCCGCTCGACCGCCTGATGTAGTCCAAAGCGAAACCCCGGACGTTTCATGGTCCGGGGCTGCTCTCCTTCTCAATTACACCTCTTCGGTCCACGCAACTAATCGTGGTGGACCTCCGTCCGGGTCGTGTGCACGTCTCCACCCGGTTCGCGAACGGTCGTCTTCTTTACTTCCGTGTGGCGGCTGTCATGGTCCACGTCGGCGTCCGCGTGGCAACCGATGATGGGGGCAACAAACATCGCCAACACGATTACGGCCAGTACTCGCTTCATAACGTTCTCCTGGCGTCGCCCGCCGGGCGGGCGTCGCTCGAAAGTGTTTCCCTCCAAGGCCTTCCCTCGGACGATCCGCCGGGAAGTCCCAGTAATCCCCCTCTCAAAACCAGTGCCAAGCCGCGGTAATATGTCCGATGCAGAACAGTACGCTTGCGTAAACCCTTAACCGGGCTGATCCGAGATGCAGCGCGTCAAAAGTGCGGCGAACCGGTCATCCTGCCGCGACAGTACGACAAGATGCGTGGCCCCGAAATTCTGACCGCTGTTTCAACTTCAGGCAACTTGTAACTGCCGAGGCGCCGAGTCGGTATCGGCCGCGAGGTACTTCGCCCCCCATAGCCACAGCAGCCCCGCGACGGCCATCATCATCGCCACCAGCGCAAACGCCGCCTCCCAGCCATACTTTCCCGCGATCCCGCCGAGCAGCGGCGGCGACGGCGCATCCCCCAGCGCGTGAATCACGAAAATGTTCAACGCGAACCCCGTTGCCCGGATCGCCGGGTGCGTGACGTTGGCCAACGCGGTGTTCGACGGCCCGGTGTTGAAGAACAGAAAAAACACCGCCAGCGCGATGCACGCCCACGCCGCGGGAAAAGGCACGCGCAGCATCAGCAGGATGAACGGGCAGGCGATCAGGATGCCGACGCCGGACACGAGGAAGTACGAGCCGCCGAACCGCGGCTTGAGCTTGTCCCCGGCGATGCCACCGAGGAGCGTGGCGAAGAAGCCGGCGACAACGACCACGCCGCCGAACCACGTCTTGGCGCTGTCCGGCAGACCCCGCACGTTGCACAGGTAGCGGGGCATCCAGTACGAGATCCCGCCGATCGCGAACGTCATCGCCGCCATCGCCAGCGTGTTGAGCACGTACGAGCGGTTTCGCGCCAGCAGGAGGTAATCCGACAACCGCGCCCGCCGCGGCGCGCGCCCGGCGTGCCCCGCCACCGCATCCGCCTGACCGCGCGGCGGGTCCGGCATGAAAAACGCCCACAGCCCCAGCAAAAGCCCCGGCGGGGTCACGAAAAAGAACGCCCACCGCCACCCCAGGTGCGACCCCCCCACCATTCCGCCAACGGCGTACCCCAGCGCGCTGCCCACCGGGATGGCCATGTAAAACCACGCCAGCTTCGCCCCGCGGCGCGACAGCGGGTAAAAATCGGAAATCACCGTCGGCGCCGCCGGCCCGTACCCCGCCTCCCCGATCCCCACGAACATGCGCGTCACCAGCAGCAGGGTAAACGTCTTGGCCATCCCCGACGCACCCGTCGCCAGGCTCCAGACGATCACGCTCAGCGCGATCAGCAGCCAGCGCGACATGCGATCGGCCAGCCAGCCGAACACGGGCGCCGTGAGCATGTACGACAGCAGGAATGCCGTCGCCAGCGAGCCCATTTTCGCCAGCGTCTGCGCGCTCTCCTTCGCCCCGAAAAAGGTCGAGTGAATGTTCGGCTCGACCGACGCCAGCACGTAGCGATCGATGTAGTTGAACAGGTTGATCAGCAGAAGCAGGACCAGCGCGGACCGCGCCCCCGGCAGCGGCGCCTCTGCCGGCGAGTATTCAAGGACCTCGGGCATGGCGGCGAATAATGCCGGGTGACCCCCTTCCACGCAAACGCATCCCGATCCACCCGCTGCCGCGACACTCCTCGAGAAACACGAAGTCTGGCGGGTCTTTCCCAGCGCCGCCGGTCGCGGATCAGAATGACCCAAACAAAAACACCCCCGGCCTCGGTAGGCCGGGGGCGTTGGACTTGTGAGAAGGGTTGGATGGTCCCGACCGCCTGGAATCACTCTGGCAGTGCGGTCAGTCCCACACGACCCTGAGATGAGGCCCGCCGTTCCCCGCCGGACGACCCGGCGCCGTGGGTAAAAAAGGCCTCGTCGCGTCGGTCAGCCTTAGCCGCGCAGCAGGGCCAAGGCGTTCTGAGGGGTCGCGTTGGCCTGCGCCAGCACGGTCGAAGCCGCCTGGGACAGGATCTGCGACCGCGTCAGCTGCGCCGTCTCCTCCGCGAAGTCGGTGTCGACGATGGCGCTCTCGGAGGCCGACACGTTCTCGTAGGCCACGCCGAGGCTGTTGATGGTGGACCCGATCGTGAACTTCTGGAACGCGCCCAGCCGGCCGCGGAGCTGGCTGACCTGCTTGATGGCCTTGTCGATGATCTTCTGGCTGGTGACCAGGTTGTTGCTCGACAGGCTGTTGGTCTGGCCGCTGCCCAGGGTGGACAGGAAGCCGTTGCTCGCGTCGCCGAGGCTGCCGGTGGACACGGAGCTGATGCCGATCGAGGCCTTGTCCGTCTCGGTGACCTTCGACCCCAAAGCGAACTTCGCCCCGCCGCCGGTCACGTAGAACGTCGTCGTGCCGTTGGTGGAGTTGATGCCGCTCTTGAGGTTGAACGCGACGTCGAGGCCGGCGTCGCGGTAGCTGACGTTCAGGCCGTCGGCCTGGGCGGTCGCGCCGTTGACGCTCACGGTCGCGTCGCGGCCGAAGTCCTGGTTGGCCGTCGTGGTGAACGCGCCCGTGATCAGCTTGACGCTGACGAACTGCTTGGACCCGAAGCCCTGGCTGTCGAAGCGGGCGTCGGAGCCGGAGGCTGCGGCGCTGACGCCGGTCGCCGTCTTCACCGCGTTGATGCCGGTGATGATCTGCGCGACGGTGGTGCCCGAGCCGAAGGAGAGCTGCTGGGTGCCGTTGTTCCCGGCGATTTCGATCGTCACGCCGCCGGTCGCGACCGCGCCGCCTGTGTAGCCCACGGTGGCGGTCTGGGCGGACTGGGCGACGTTGATCACGACGGCCTTGGTGGACCCGTCGGCGAGCGTCGCGGCGTTCACTTCCACGTCACCGATCTTGCTGCCGGCGACCGAGCTGGTCGAGTAGGCGTAGTTGCCGTTGAGTAGCTGCTTGCCCTGGAAGCTCGTGCTCTGGGCGATGCGGTTGATCGTCGCCAGGATCGAGTCCGCCTGGAGCTGGTTGGCGTTGACTTCCTCGGTGCTCAGACCGCCGGTGTTGGCGGCCTGGCCGACCAGGCCCTGGAGCTCGGTCAGGAGCGAGCTGACCTCGCCCAGACCACCCTCGGCCGTCCCGATGATGTTGTCCGCCCGCTGGGCGTTATCAATCGCGGTCGTGATGCCGGTCTGCTCGGCCTTGAGGTTCTCGCTGGCGATCAGGCCGGCGGGGTTGTCCTTGCCGGTGTTGATCTTCAAGCCGGTGCTCAACCGCTCGAGGCTCGTGTTCAGGTTGTCGTTGTTCTTCTTCAGTACCCGCTGAGCGATCAGCGAGCTGACGTTGGTGTTGATTCTGCTCATGTCTGGTGTCCTTCCATGACGTTCTTGCCGGGTGTTTCGCGAATCTGCGGTCCGCGTGGCCGGCGGTCATTCCCTTGAATCGTTCTGCGGGAGCGCGACTCGAATCCTCGCTCGTCCCATCAGTGCTGGTGGCCAGGGGAACATTACACCAGCAGCGTGCTCAGCTTGGTTGCGGGCCTCCTTTCTCACAAGTCCATCCAGGCCGTTTCCGCCAACGTCTTAGACCTTGTGGCGATTGTGCCGCCCGAAGCGTTCGTGCGGCTCGCGGCCTCAAACTCACGACTCATCGACCTCCGTTGGAGGGGGACTTTAGGTGCCGGGAGGCCGAACCTGCGCCGCAACTTATTGGCATCGGGCGTGCGAAATGATGGCGCCCCGCGGACTTAGCCGCGCCCGCGCCGCCCCGCGGCTTTTACCGGACCCCGCGCAGGACCTGCGCCTTCCGCCGCCCGCCCGGCGGTGTTACGGGCTCCGTAGCGCTCCGGAGCGCGTCCAAAAAATTTGTGAATTTGGCGCGCAACGGCTATAGTTGCCCGTTCGGGTGTTGGTCCGGTAATTCGTTTAACCCCTTCAACCCCTTACCCATACGATGATGACCGTACGTCCGCCCCCCGCGGGGCTTTATGATCCTCGGTACGAACACGACTCCTGCGGGGTCGGCTTCATCTGCCACCTCAAGGGGGCCGCGTCGAACCGTATCGTCCAGCAGGCGCTGGAGATCCTCGAAAACATGAACCACCGCGGCGCCTGCGGGTGCGAGGTCAACAGCGGCGACGGGGCCGGCATCCTCGTCCGCATGCCCGACAAGTTCTTCCGCCGAAAGACCACTGAACTCGGCATCACCCTCCCGCCGCTGCGCCAGTACGCCGTCGGCATGATGTTCCTGCCCCGCGACAAGCACCTCCAGCACAAGTGCGAGCGCATCTTCGCCCAGATCGTCAACGAGTACGGGATGGTCGTGCTTGGCTGGCGCGACGTCCCCACCGACAACCGCTCGCTGGGCCCCACGCCGCTGGCCTGCGAGCCGCGCGTCCGCCAGGCGTTCGTCGGCATGGGGGCGTCGTTCTACAACCGCAAGGACTTCGAGCGGCGGCTCTATCTCGTCCGCCAGCGCACCGAGAACGCCATCGAGTTCAGCGACCTGCCCAGGGAGGCGCGCGAGACCTTCTACATCTGCCTGCTCTCGGCCAACCGCATGGTCTATAAGGGCATGCTCACCGCCGACCAGCTCCGCCTCTATTACCCGGATCTGGCGGAGGCGGATTTTGAAAGCGCGCTGGCGATGGTGCACAGCCGGTTCTCGACCAACACCTTTCCGTCATGGGACCGCGCCCACCCTTACCGGTACGTGGCACACAACGGGGAGATCAACACCCTCCGCGGCAACCGAAACTGGATGCGGGCACGCTCCGGATCGATGCAATCCGAGGCATTCGGCGACGAATTGGCCAAGCTTTTCCCGATCCTCACCGAATCCGGCAGCGACACCGCCACATTCGACAACTGCCTCCAGTTCCTCGCCCTCAACGGCCGCTCGCTGCCGCACTCGGTCCTCATGATGATCCCCGAGGCGTGGCAGGCCCACGAGCTGATGAACCCGGACCTCAAGGCGTTCTACGAGTACCACGCCTGCCTGATGGAGCCTTGGGACGGGCCGGCGTCGGTGACCTTCACGAACGGCCGGCAGATCGGCGCGGTCCTGGATCGAAACGGCCTGCGCCCGTCACGCTACTACGTCACCAAGGACGACCTGGTCATCATGGCCAGCGAGGTCGGCGTCCTGCCGATCGACCCGGCCAACGTGAAGCAGAAGTGGCGGCTCCAGCCGGGCAAGATCTTCCTCATCGACACCGACAAGGGCCGGATCATCGACGACAAGGAGATCAAGGACGAGTTGGTCGCGAAGCGGCCGTGGCGGCAGTGGATCGAAGAGAACATGATCGAGCTGGACAAGCTGCCTTCGCCGAAGGACGTGTTCCAGCCGGATCACGACACGCTGCTCGTCCGCCAGCAGGCCTTCGGCTACACGGTTGAAGACATTCGCATGCTCATGGCCCCGATGGCCGTCACCGGGCAGGAGGCGATCGGGTCGATGGGGACCGACACGCCGCTGGCGTGCCTGAGCGACCGGCCGCAGCTTTTGTACCAATATTTCAAGCAGCTTTTCGCGCAGGTGACCAATCCGCCGCTCGATGCCAATTTCGAGGCGCTGGTCACGTCCCTGTTCACCTACCTCGGCCGCGAGGGCAACCTCCTCGACGAGACGCCCAAGCACGCGCATCTGATCAAGCTCAAGCAGCCGATCCTGAGCAACTACGACCTGGAGAAGCTTCGGCAGGTGGCGGTCGGCGACCTGCGGGCGGTCACGCTGCCGATGCTGTTCAACGTCGCCGAAGGGCCGGACGGTTTAAAGAAGGCGCTGGACGAGTTGTGCGCCGCCGCCGCCAAGGCAGTGAAAGAAGGCGCGTCGATCGTCGTCCTCAGCGACCGCGGCGTGGACCGCGACAAGGCACCGATCCCCAGCCTCCTTGCAACGTCGGCCGTCCACCACCACCTCATCCGCGAGGGCACGCGCACCCAGTGCGGCCTGGTGATCGAGACCGGCGAGGCCCGCGAGGTCCACCACTTCTGCCTGCTCATCGGTTACGGCGCGGGCGCGGTCAACCCGTACCTGGCCTTCGAGACCCTGGCCGACCTGCACAAGGAGAAGTTCCTGCCGGATGGGCTGAGCCTCAAGGACGCCGAGAAGAACTACATCAAGGCGGCCAACAAGGGCATCATCAAGGTCGCCAGCAAGATGGGCATCTCCACCGTCCAGAGCTACCGGGGGGCGCAGATCTTCGAGGCGATCGGCCTGGGCAAGGACCTGATCGACAAGTACTTCACCAACACCGCCAGCCGCATCGGCGGCATCGGGCTGGACGTGATCGCAACCGAGAGCCTGGCGCGGCACCGGCGCGGCTTCCCGCCGATCGCGGTGGACGACGACACGCTCGACAGCGGCGGGAATTACCAGTGGCGGAAGTTCGGCGAGTACCACATGTACAACCCGGACACCGTCGCCAAGCTCCAGCAGGCGGTGCGGGTCAGCGACTACAAGACCTTCAAGGACTTCACGAAGATCGTCAACGACGAGGCCGCCCACCGCTGCACCCTCCGCGGCCTGCTCCAGTTCAAGAAGGCCACGCCAATCCCCGTCGACCAGGTCGAGCCGGCCAAGGAAATCGTCAAGCGATTCGTCACCGGGGCCATGAGCTTCGGCTCGATCTCAAAAGAGGCGCACGAGAACCTCGCCGTCGCCATGAACCGCCTCGGCGGCAAGAGCAACACCGGCGAAGGCGGCGAAGACCCGGACCGCTTCAAGCCCGACGCAGACGCCGCCGGCAAGCCCGTCGTCCAGGCTGAATTCCGCGTCAACGGCGACGTCCTGCCACCCGCGCCCCTGCTCCGCCGCAGCGCCATCAAGCAGGTGGCCTCGGCGCGGTTCGGCGTCACGGCCGAGTACCTCGTCAACGCCGACGAGCTCCAGATCAAGATGGCCCAGGGCGCCAAGCCCGGCGAAGGCGGCCAGCTCCCCGGCCACAAGGTGGACCCCTTCATCGCCAAGGTCCGGCACTCCACGCCGTACGTCGGCCTGATCTCGCCGCCGCCCCACCACGATATCTACTCCATCGAGGACTTGGCCCAGCTCATCCACGACCTGAAGAACGCCAACCCGCAGGCCCGCGTCAGCGTGAAGCTCGTGTCCGAGGTCGGCGTCGGCACCGTCGCCGCCGGCGTCGCCAAGGCCAAGGCCGACCACATCCTCATCTCCGGCGACTCCGGCGGCACCGGCGCCTCGCCGCTGACCAGCATCAAGCACGCCGGCCTGCCATGGGAACTCGGACTGGCCGAGACACAGCAGGTCCTGGTGATGAACGGCCTGCGCGGCCGGATCGTTCTCCAGACGGACGGGCAGATCAAGACCGGCCGGGACGTCGTCGTCGCGGCGCTTCTGGGCGCCGACGAGATGGGGTTCTCCACCGCGCCGCTGATCGCCTCCGGCTGCATCATGATGCGCGTGTGCCACCTCAACACCTGCCCGGTCGGCATCGCCACGCAGGACCCGGAGCTGCGCCGAAAGTTCGCCGGCAAGCCCGAGCACGTGATCAACTTCTTCTTCTTCATCGCCGAGGAAGTCCGCGAGCACATGGCCCAGCTCGGCTTCCGCACGTTCGACGAGATGGTCGGCCGCAGCGACCTGCTCGAATTCGCCGACGTCTCCGAACACTGGAAGGCCCGGCACCTGGACCTCTCCCCCATCCTCGCACAGCCCGCCCGCCGCGGCGACGGCGCGGTCCGTCACGTGACCGGCCAGGACCACGGCCTGGAGAATTCGCTCGACAACACGAAGCTCATCCCCCTCGCCCAACCCGCCCTGGACCGCGGCGACAAGATCTATCACGAGCTGCCGATCAAGAACACCAACCGCACCGTCGGCACCACCCTCTCCGGCGAGATCGCCAGGAAGTACGGCCACGGCGGCCTGCCCGACGACACCGTCACCTTCAAATTCACCGGCCACGCCGGCCAGAGCTTCGGGTGCTTCGGCGCACGCGGGCTGACCCTCCTCCTCGAGGGCGACGCCAACGACTACCTCGGCAAAGGCCTCTCGGGAGCGCGCATCGCCGTCTTCCCGCCGAAGCAGGCGACCTTCGTCCCCGAGGAAAACATCATCGCCGGCAACGTCATCTGCTACGGCGCGATCGAAGGCGAGGTCTACATCCGCGGCGTCGTCGGCGAGCGGTTCTGCGTCCGCAACTCCGGCGCCCACGCCATCGTCGAAGGCTGCGGCGACCACGGCTGCGAGTACATGACCGGCGGCCGCGTCGTGGTCATCGGCCCCACCGGCCGCAACTTCGCCGCCGGCATGAGCGGCGGCATCGCCTACGTCTACAACCCCCGCAAATACTTCGAGAACCTCGTCAACCTCGATATGGCCGAGTTGGAGTACCCGGAAACGTTCAACGCCGACGACTGGGCCACCGTCCGCGGGCTGATCGAGAATCACGCCGCCCTCACCGGCAGCACCGTCGCCAGGGGCATCCTCGACGACTGGGAGAACAAGAGCAAACAGTTCGTCAAGGTCATGCCCACCGACTACAAGCGTGCGATGGCCCACGCCGCCGAGATCGAGGAGCAGGCCCGAAAGCTCGGCCGCCGCCAGACGGCGGGGGTGTGAGGCGCGGCATAGTGCAACCGCGGCCGGGTGACACGACAGTCAGAACATGACCTTCACCGCCGAGACCTACAGGGACGCCGCCCGCGAGCGGGTGAAGGTCGCGAGGGATTTGTACGAGCGACGCCATTATGTAATGGCGCACTACGTGGCCGGTGTGGCCGTAGAATGTGTGCTGCGGGCGTACCGTTTTCGTCGCAACCCGGAGCTCGACGCCCGACATGATTTGCACGTGTTGTATCGGGACTCGGGCTTTGATGTGGCGGTAGGGACGCAGAATGCTTTCCGTGCGGCGGGCCTTCTCGGAACCATTGCGTTTCAGTGGAACAATGCCCACCGCTACCGAAGTGAGAAGCAGTTCGAGCGCTATCTGAAGCGGATCGGCGCCGACCGCCGGATCAAGGGAAGCTTCGTCAAAGAGAACGCTCGCCGGGTCGTCGAGGCGGCAGACGAGTTCGCTGGTATGGGAGTTCGATCATGGCCAACTTCATGAAAAAACTCGACGGCTTGCTGAAACAGCTCTATCCCGGCGCCGTGACGGAATTGGAGTCCGACTCGCCGACCAGTCAGGTCGGCGGCTACGTCATCTGGCAGGGCTTTAAGGGCAAGGACATCGAGGATCGCACGACACAGCTCTACGAATCGCTCCAACGTGTGTTGAACGCAAAGGAATTGAAGAAAGTCTCGCTCATCATGCCCCTGACGCCGCGCGAAATGGCGTTCAGGAAGAAGGAGATGGCGCGGCCCGAAGCCCAGGACGATATCGACTTAGCAGGAAACGTCAGACATGGGTAAGCCCACAGGTTTCAAGGAGATCCGCCGCGAGATGCCGCCGCGAAAGCCGGTCGAGCTGCGGGTCATGGACTGGAACGAGATCTACGTCCCGTTCGGCGCCGAGCAGGACCACGAGAAGAAGCTGCGCGACCAGGGCGCCCGCTGCATGGACTGCGGCATTCCCTTCTGCCACGGCAGCGTCCGCGGGCCCAACCCGCTCACCGACAGCGTCGGCTGCCCGCTGGGCAACCTCATCCCGGACTGGAACGACCTGGTCTACCGCAACCGCTGGCGCGACGCGCTGGCCATGCTGTTCAAGACCAATAACTTCCCCGAGTTCACCGGCCGGGTCTGCCCCGCCCCCTGCGAGGAGGCCTGCGTCCTGGGCATCAACGAGAAGCCGGTCACCATCAAGCTGATCGAACAGAACATCATCGACCACGCCTTCAAGGAGGGCTGGGTCAAGCCCGAACCGCCGGCCACGCGCACCGGCAAGAAGGTCGCCGTCATCGGCTCCGGCCCCGCCGGGCTGGGCGCCGCGGCGCAGCTCAACCGCGCCGGCCACAGCGTCACCGTCTTCGAGCGCTCCGACCGCGCCGGCGGCCTGCTCATGTACGGCATCCCCAACTTCAAGCTCGAAAAGCAGGTCGTCGAGCGCCGCGTGAAGCTGATGGAGGCCGAGGGGATCAAGTTCGTCACCAGCGCCAACGTCGGCTTCAATATCAAGGTCGAGGACCTCCGCCGCGAGTTCGACGCCATCTGCATCTGCGCCGGCGCGACGCAGCCGCGCGACCTCAACGTCCCCGGCCGCCAGCTCAAGGGCATCCACTTCGCGATGGACTACCTGCCCCAGCAGAACAAGCGCAACCTCGGGGACGATGTGCCGCAGTTCATCTCGGCGCAGGGCAAGCGCGTGGTCATCCTCGGCGGCGGCGACACGGGCGCCGACTGCCTCGGCACTGCCGAGCGCCAGGGCTGCAAGAGCGTTCACCAGTTCGAGCTGCTCCCCCGGCCGCCCGAAGGCCGCGCCGCCGACATGCCCTGGCCGTACTGGCCGATGGTCTACCGCACCTCCTCCGCGCACGAGGAGGCCAACGCCATCGCCGGCGGCGAGATCCGCGACTTCGCCATCAACACCAAGGCGTTCGTCGGCAACGCATCCGGCCAGGTCACAAAGCTCCAGGGCGTGCGCCTCGAGTGGGAGATGGCCGGCAGCCGCCCGCTCAAGATGAAGGAAATCCCCGGCAGCGAGTTCGAGCTCGACTGCGACCTGGTCCTCCTGGCCCTGGGCTTCGTCGGCCCGGAAAAGCCCGGCATCATCCAGCAGCTCGACCTCAAGCTCGACCCCCGCGGAAACGTCCAGGTGGACGCCAACTACATGACCAGCACCGAAGGCGTCTTCGCCGCCGGCGACGCCCGCCGCGGCCAGTCCCTGGTCGTCTGGGCCATCAGCGAAGGCCGCCAGGCCGCCAGAGGCGTCGACCAGTACCTGATGGGCAAAAGCGACTTGCCGTATCTGAAGCTGTTCTGAAATCGATCTGACTTCCGACGCCGTGATAGCCGCCGGCGGCAGCCTGCGGTTTGTCTTGCACTCGCGGACCTCCCCCTGCGGCGATGAAGTTTTCAGCCCGCTTGTCATGATCCCGTGACCGCGGCGCACCATTCCGCCCAAGCTTTTCGATACAGAAACTCAAGCGCCCGCGTATAGCCCGTTGCGTGCATGACCGGCGAACGCCTCATCCGCTCCCGCATCCCGCGGCGCAGCTCCCGCAGGCGATCGCGATCCGACCGCCGCCTCGCTCACCTTCGAGATGCTGTTGAGGCACCCGAACGTCACGTGCCCGTTAGCGTCCACCGGCAGCGGGCCGACCTGCGGCCAATCCCGGCGTGACTCGCGCTTCGCTCCCCACGGAGCTAACCCCGACATATGCAGGTTTCAGGCGGGAACCGGCCACCCCCCACTCACCTGCGGCGGTGACGGTCACTTCGGCGGCACGAGTTGCGCAATGACGGCCTCGAGCTGCTGAAAGTTCACCGGCTTGGTCAGGTGCGCGTCGAATCCCGCGTCGTGGCTCTGCTTCAGGTCCTCTTCCATCCCGTAGCCGCTCAGGGCAATCGCCTTGAGCGGGCGCTCGGGATACGCCGAGCGGGCGAAGCGGACCAGGTCGTGCCCTGAGCCGTCCGGCAACCCGATGTCGCTGATCAGCAGGTCGAGTTGCTCCGACGCCAGCGCGTTGACGGCGGCGGAGAACGTCTCGGCCGTGTGCACGACGTGCCCCTGCCGCTCCAGCAACCGCGCCATCGCGCACAACGTGTCGGCGTGGTCGTCCACCAGCAGGACTCGCGCGCTGCGGCGGCCGCACGCGGGGGCAAGCGCCGTCGCGGCCGCGGGCGTCCTTACGGCTGCGGGGGCCGTCTCGCCCGCGTCGGCTAAATTCGGCGGACCCTCGCCCCCGCTGCGCCACGCCTCCGGCACGCAGGCCGTGGGGAGTTCGATCCGGAACGTGGACCCGCGGTCCGGGCCGTCGCTGTGCGCCGACAGGGTCCCGCCGTGCGCCTTGATCATCGTCCGGGAGATCGCCAGTCCCAGTCCAAGCCCTCCGAACTGACGCGTGACCTGGTCCCCGCCCTGCTCGAACGCGCGGAACAGCCGCGGCAGCAGGTCCGGCGGGATGCCCATCCCCGTGTCCGTCACCTCGATCACCAGCCGCTCGGCGCCGTCGACCGGCGGCGCGTGGAAAGTGCGGACCGTGAGCCGCCCGCGCGGCGGCGTGAACTTCACCGCGTTCTTGATCAGGTTCCACAGCACCTGCTGCAGCCGCGCCGGGTCCGCGTGCAGGTGCGGGCGGGCCGCGGCAAGCTCCAGCGCCACCTCGATCTGTTTGCCGTTGATCTCGCTGCGGCAGGTGTCCAGCGCGGTGCGAACCGCCAGGTGCGCGTCCATCGGCACCGGGTGCAGCGTCAGCTTGCCCTTGGCGATGCGCGTCAGATCCAGCAGGTCGTCGATCAGCCGGGCTTCGACCTCGACGTTCCGGCGAATCACCTCCAGCATCTGCCGCAGCTCCGCCGGAAGCGCCGGGTCGTGCTCCAACGACGTCGCCAGCGAAAGCACCGGCGTCAGCGGCGTCCGCAGCTCGTGCGACAGCACCGCCAGGAACCGATCCTTCGCCGCGCTGGCCGATTCGGCCACCGCGCAGCGGTGGCGAAGGTGTTGCTCGGCGTGCTTCCGGTCGGTGATCTCGTTCAGCAGCATGCCCGCCATCCCGCCGGGCACGGGGAAGAATCGCACGAGCCAGTGGCGCTTGTGCCGGTGGACCGGGCCGGCCGCCTCGCCCACCTCGGGCGCGGGGTGCAGTGGCGAAGATTCGACCTCCAGGTCGTGGGCCGCATTCCCCGTCTTGGTCACGTGCCGCAGCCTCGCCGCCAACGAGATGGCCAGGTCGTGCGGGAAGACCCCGGCGACGTGCAGGTTGATGAACGAGTCCGCCGGACGCCCCAGCAGCTCGGCCAGAACGCGGTTAACGCTCACGACGCGCAGCTGCGGATCGAATACAGCCAGTCCGGCCGGAATGTGGTCAGAGACGTCGGAAAATGAGTGTTGCGAAGCGCCCCCGCCCGCCTCCGATCCAGCCGGTGCGGTCATCCGGCCGGGCTGCGGCCGCGGCGGCACCTGAAACTCGGTGTGCCCCCACAGCTTGTCCTCGGGAACGGCCGACGGAAACGCGTGGTCGGCGGCGGAATGGCGAAGGCCGATACCCTGCGTCCAGACGGCGCTGGCGGCGAGGTCGCGGGCGGCTTTGTCGAGCAGTCCGATTGTGGGTGAAGCAACCGCCGCAGGTGCGGGCCTCGTATCATCGGACTTGTGAGTCCTTTTTATGGAACTTTGGTCGGTTTGGAGATTCACTCCGCGGGCGGCTGTGCTGGACAGCTTAGGTGAGTCCTGCCTTGACATGTCCACAACCCGTGCCCCGGTGCCCAATCTCCCCGACCCAACCCTCCTATCATAGCAGGGGAGGCTCGCATCGCAAGCCCTATCAGCAATTCTCTGATGACCAACGCGGTTTTTACGGAATCTTAGCGCCGCCCCTACGACGCCGTGCCCGCACCGCACCCGAGTCCCGCCCCCGCCCCATCAGTCAGGAGGATTTTAGGCTATCGCCGGTAGCCCGAGGCCGCTAATCGTCCGGCAAACGTTTGTAGCATCCCCAGCTTCACAGGAGCGGCAATTCGCTTTTAAGGAGGGCTCACGTTGGAAACCCCGCGATCACGATCGATTACCGCCCGTGCATCATGCTCAGGGCCGATTCGTACACTTCCAGGCACTTTCTCGCCGCGTCCGTCCAGCTCATTCGCCGGATCTCGAACGACCCATGCTGCCGCAGCGTGCTCGCCAGCGGCGGATGCTTCAGCACCGCGATGATCTTGTTGGCCATCTCGTTGATGTCCCAGAAGTCCACCTTCAACGCGTGCTGAAGCACTTCCGAGACGCCGGACTGCTTGGAAATGATGACCGGCACGTCATGGCTCATCGCCTCCAGCGGCGCGATGCCGAACGGCTCGCTCACGCTGGGCATGACGTAAAGGTCGGCCATTTTGAAGATCTTGTCCACGTCGGCGCCGCGCAGGAACCCGGTGAACAGCACCTTGTGCCCAATCCCCATCTCCGCCGCCATCTCGATCGTCCGCCGGATCATGTCCCCGGAACCCGCCATGACGAACTTCACGTTGTCCATCACCTCCAGGACCTTCTTGGCGGCGGCGAGGAAGTACTCCGGCCCCTTCTGCATCGTGATCCGCCCCAGGAATAGGACGATCTTCTCATCCTTTTTAATGCGATACTTGTCCGGGTCGAAGTGGTTGCCGTTGGGCGTCTCGATGGCGTTGTAAACCACCTCGACCTTGTTGGGGTCCACGCCATAGTGATGCGTGCAGATGGTTTTCGTCAGGTGGCTGACGGCGATGACCTTCATTGCGCCGTGCATGCCACGGCGCTCGATGTCGTAGATGCGCTGGTCCACGTGCAGCCCGGAACGGTCGAACTCCGTCGAGTGGACGTGGACGACCAAAGGAACGCCCTTAATCCCGGCGACCGCCAGGCCGGCCGGGAACGTCATCCAGTCGTGGGCGTGCACGACGTCAAACGATTCCTGGCGGGCGATCTCGGCGGCGAGCATCGCGTAGCGCTGCACCTCGTTGAAGAGGTCGCCGGCGTAAACGTCGTTTTGGCCGCTGTTGCGCGGGACCGAGCCGTGCGCCGCCATCCCCGCCGTCGCCCGGGCGGCCGCCGATTGTGCGGCCGCCGTCGGCGAGACCGAATCCGTCTTGGTCAGGCGCGCGTGCTGCGCCGCCAGAACTTTGTGAGCTTCCTCATACGCCTCGGGCGATTGGTAAGGGTTTGCAAGCGCCGAGTCGATCGCCCGGAACGTGACGCGGTCGAACTCGTCCAGGCGGAACTCCGTGGAGGGCGCCGCCAGCGGCGACCCCGGCCGCGGCGACACCAGCCGCACGTGCGTCGAGAACGGCGTCGAAACCGGCCGCGGCAGCACGAACATGATGTCCGTGCCGATCCCGCTCATCGCGCGCGTCAGGCCGTAGCAGGCCGTACCCAGCCCGCCACTGATGAATGGAGGGAATTCCCACCCGAGCATGAAGACGCGCATATTCCCCAGCTACACTTTCCGGCGTCAAAGGCCAAGGGAGGCGGTAAGGCGGACCGCGCACGGCCGGTGGGCGGCGGGCCGCGCGATCAACGACCAAACGGTACGGGTAAGAAAAAAAGACCGGCGGAGCCCCGAAGGGCGGCACGCGGTTCGACGGCTGCCTGCTGCGCACCAAGACCAGCGCGCGACACCTTATGGGTGCGTGGGGCGACTTGTCAATAGTCCCAAGGCTGGTTTTGTGTTGCGCAAGAAGGTCGGGTGAGGATTGGTTTGCGGTCGCGAGGTACGGGGATTAAAGTGGCAGCGGGAAGTGGGGACCGCCGGCTTCCGCCGGCAGCTGATCATTTGTGCCCGCATTAAGAGGCGTTGATGAATGATGTCGTGAGCGGCTCCGGAGAAGGCGCCGGCGTGGAAGCGCCGCGAATCTATGCGCCGCCGGTCGGCGTGGACCGACTGAGTTGGCCGGAGCGCCTGGCGATTCTGGGCTCCGGCCTCGCCTGTCTGGCGCTGCTGGTCGTGGCGGCAGGCCTCAAGCCAAGCCCCAACGGCCTCGGGACGCACCGCGGCATGGGCCTGGAAGGGTGCACCTTCCTCAGCACCACCGGCCTACCCTGCCCCAGTTGCGGAATGACCACGAGCTTCGCCTGGTTCGCCCGGGGGAATATTGTCGCCAGCGCTTACGTCCAGCCGATGGGGATGCTACTCGCCGCCGCCTGCGCGGCGTGGTTCTGGATTGCGCTCTACACGGCGATCACCGGCCGGCCGGTGTACCGGCTGATTCGATACGTGCCCGGCAGGTACTGGATAATGCCCGTGCTGGGACTGGCGGTACTCGCCTGGCTGTGGAAAATGTTCATTCACGTGAGGGGCCTCGACGGGTGGCGGTAGGTCCTACGGCTGGTTCCCAGCGTTGAGTTCAATGTGTGCAGCGGTCGTGGGGGTGTTTGGGGAGCACCTATGGTGAAAACTCGTCGCGTTGCGGTGGCGCTGGGGTTGTGTCTCGTGCCGGTGCTCGCCGCAGGCTGTGCGCTGTTCGGCGTCGCGGCCAACGCGATGCCCAAAATGGTCCGGGCGCGCTACGCCGGCCTGAGCAAGCAGAGCGTCGCCGTCATGGTCTGGGCGGACCGCGGCGTGAGGACCGACTGGCCGGCCATCCAGCTCGACCTTTCGGCCGGCGTGCAGCGCAAGCTCCAGGAAGCGGAAAAGAACGACAAGCGCCGGGAGCTGGAGGGCGCGACCTTCCCCGTCGATGCCCGATCGATGGTACGCTACCAGCAGGACTACCCGCAGATCGAAGGCATGAACGTCGTGGACGTCGCCCCCAAGCTCGGCGTCTCCCGGTTGATCTACGTCGAGCTGCTCTCCTTCCAGACCCGCTCCGATCTCTCGCTGGAACTCTTCAAGGGAAACGCCACCGCGGCCGTAAAGGTCGTCGAGGTCTCGCAGGACCCACAAACCGGCAAAAAGACGGCCAAGGTCGCCTTCGAACTCGGCGACGTGACCGCCACATACCCCAGGAAGGGGCCGGCGGAGGGAACCCCGGGACTTTCCGATTACGCGATCTACGCGGGAACCGTGAACGAGCTGACGACGGCCGTCTCGGAGATGTTTTATGAGCACGAGGAAGAATAACCTGCTTGTCCCGTGTTGCTGGCTGACCCTCGCGGCGGGGCTGGCGGGGTGCCAGGCGATCGGGGCGGCGGCGTACAAGTTCTCCGGCCCCGCCGCGGTCGAGGCGAAGTACCCGCTGGGAACCCAACCCGTGCTCGTCATGGTCGAAAAATTCGAGAACCCCGCCGCCGCCGCGCTCGACTCGGAGCAGTTGGGTCACTTCCTCCAGGAAGAGCTGCGGCAGCACACCACAACGCCGGTCGTGGACCAGTCCAAGCTGACCGACCTCAAGGCCGCCAAGGGTCCGGCCTACCGCGAAATGAAAGTGCAGGAAGTCGGCCGGGCCGTCGGCGCGGCGCAGGTGTTGTACGTGGACCTCGTCGAGGACTCGGTGGACGCCACCGCCGGCGGAGAGCTGCTGAAAGGAACGGTCGCCGTAAGGGTGAAGGTGGTGGACGCAACCAGCGGCGCGACCCTCTGGCCGACCGACATGAGCAACGGCTTCCCCATGCGCATGGAGACGCCGTACAACCGCCAGAGCCGGCAAATCACGCAGGACTCCATGCGCCGCGAGCTGATGCGCGGCATGGCCGAGCGCGTGGGAAGGCTGTTCTACAAGTGGAAGCCGGACGAAGAGGAAAAGCCCGAGTAGTCCGAACTTTCTTCAGAACGGAATCGGCCTGGACCTCTGCCACTTCCGCGAGTCGATCATGAAATCGTCCAGGGCGGGGTTGGCCGACGTGTTGGGCATCGGGAGCGCTTCGTTGTAAGGATTGGGGTGGTTGGGGGCCCAGGGGTTGAGGATTCGCACCGTGCCGTCGTTGAACAGGAAGTTGGCGCGCTTCTTGTGCGGCCAGCCGATGACCCGCTTGTTCCACGTCAGGTCCTGGAGGAGCTGGAACCGCTCGTCGTTGGCGGTAATGAAGTCGGACGACTCGGTGGCGATGATCACGTTCTGCGGGACCTGGTTAGTTTTCTTGAACTTGCCCCAGACCTCAATCGAGGTGCTGAACTGGATGCTCGAGGGATAGGCGCGGTCGTCGCCGAGGTTGGAGTTGTAGGTGTAGTCCACGCTTAGGCCGGAGGTGGGGTTCTTCGGGCGGTTGCTGGAGGGGCAGGTGAGGTACTTGGCGATGGTGTTGGCGGCGTCCTGCGTGCCGATGCCGCCGCCGGATTTGATGTTGAACAACGGCCCCAGCACGTCCACGCCGCACCAGTACACGCTCGTGGTTCCGACGCCGCTGGCCGTGCGGGACGGCAGGACGTACCCCTTGTAGAGCGTGGCATAAATCTGGCTGGCGGCGTAGAGCTGGCGCAGGTTCGACGCGCACTGTACGACCTTCGCCTGCTCGCGCGCGCGGCTGAGCGACGGCAGCAGGATCGAGACGAGCAGCGCAATGATCCCGATCACCACCAGAAGCTCGACGAGCGTGAACGCTCTTGCCGGAACTGCGCGGTTACGCGACGACATGGTTGGACCTCGCTGAAGGTCACGGATCGGGCGTAAGCCCGGATCGACCGGCGCTTACGCAAAACGGGGCTTGCCAGTGGGCCAAACTCACCATACCCCTCTCCCATTCCACGGGAGAATGGAATAGGCGAAAAGTGCAAACGAGACGGACAAAAGGTTAAAGGGCAATCGTTTTCAGGCCCCCGCCCCGCCCGCTCGCGCCCGCTCCCCCACCCCCCCGCCGCCCGGCACTCACCGCCAGCACCAGGTGCGCCGAGAGCACGCCCAGAGCCGCCCCGGCGAGCACGTCCGACGGATAATGCGCCCCCTCCAGCACCCGCTCCACCGCCGCAAGGCCGGCGATCACATAAAAGGCCCACCGGAACCGCGGCAGCAGGTGCGCCAACGCGGCGGCAGTCGCGAACGCCAGCGTCGCGTGACCGGACGGAAACGCCAGATTGGCCTCCGCATGGATCAGCCCGCGCAGCCCGCGCGCAAACGGGTGCAGCGCGAACGGATCAAACGGCGCCACACCCTTAAACGGCCGCGACCGGCCGGCGGTCCACTTGACCACCGTGTAAAACAACCCCCCGACCGCCGCCGAAAGGAGCACCAGCGCGCACGCCCGCCAGTGCTCGCGGTGAAACACCAGAATCAGTCCGGCCACCGGTAGCGTGAAAAACACCGCATGGCCGGGCAATTTGAGGATCGTGAACAGAAGTCTATGGGCCGTGTACGGACTGTGCTCGTGGACCCATTGCGCCACCGGCCGATCCAGGAACGCGGAACAGACAATGGCGGCGAGCCAGAAGATGACCAGCAGCATGATCCGGCGGGAGGGGGCGCGCATCGGGTGCAGAGATTAACCGCCCAATCCCGCGTAATGGAGCGCGAGCATCAAGGAACTAACCGCCGCCCCCCTCAATACGTTGCCCTCGACTGCTTGCTCAGCCCGTGGAAGTTGTGGCACTTCCAGACCGGAAACGACCGCATCCTCAGGCTCAGCGGCGTCGGGTCCAGGTGGGATTCGTCGGGGAACGTGTCGGCCGGCAGGTCCAGCGCGTACGGCGTGATCGTCAGGTCCGCCAGCCGTTCGACCGAATCGAATGCCCCCAATATTTCCGGCCGACGGTCGCCGACGTAGATCGCGTCGCGACCGCGCAAGCCCGGCTGCGCCAGGTCGCGATCCGGCCAGATGTCGAACTGTGTGCGGTGCTTCGGGTTGTGCGTGTAGGACCCGGCCGAGTACGTCTTCGGCTGCCCCGCCGTGTAAAACGCCAGCTCCGAAGCGCTCTGGTAATCCTCGGCGAGAATAAAAGCGTCTCGCGGCATCTCATTCAAGTGAAGGGACACGTATCGTCCCAGCTTCGCGTACCCTTTGAGCTTCACCGTCGGGTCGAGGTTGCGCACGGTGAACTTCGGACGGTGCAGCAGACGCGCGATATGCGGCACGAGGGGATACAGCAGCGCCGTATCGTGTACGATCGGCGTGACGACCACCCCGAGCAGGACCGTCGCGTACACCCACGGCCGCCAGCGCCGCCACCTTGAAAAGGACTCCAGCCGCGTCGAAAGAAAATACGCGGTCAGGATGATCAGCGTAAAGTACGCGGGCGCCGGCCAGTTCGGCTGCACCTTATTGAAAAACGCATCGACCGCCACAATCGCCCAGAAGGTCAGCCCGAGTGTCGCCAGGAACATCAGCGTCCGCCGAAAAGGGTCCGGCCGGGAGCGCCGCGAAAGCGCGTAAACGATCCCGCCAACCATGATCACCGCCAATGGCGGCCCGAGAATTCCAAACTGCCCGACGGGAAAACCAACGATGGTCGCGAGCTTCAGCGTGTTATCACCGTCCGGCGCGGTATCCCCGGCCACGTGTCTGAACGTCACCCAGTGGTGCCGAACATTCCAGACCAGCGCCGGCAGCATGAACAGCAGCGAAATCCCTTCGGCCACGTACGGCCACGGCGTCCGCAAAAAGCGCCGAGCGCCCTTGTCCACCACCAGAAAAACGAACAGCCCTGCCGGCCACACCAGTGTCCCGAACTTCGCCAGGATCCCTAATCCCATCGCCACCCCCAGCCCCATCCAGGCCCACCGCCGCCCCTCGAAAATCGCCACGTACGCAAACGCGGTCGAGAGGGCGCACGCGAAATAGAACGGCGGGTCCACCGTCATCAGCAGCGAGCCGGCTATGCACATCGGGATGAAATGCGTCAGCAGCACCGTGCCCAGCGCCAGCCGCTCCGATCCGAAGATCCGCCTGACCAGCCAGTACGTAAGCAGCGTCGTCGCGACCGCAAACAACAGCGCCGGAAACCGCACCGCCGCCATCGTGTCCGCCCCCCACAGCAGGCACGAGCCCCGGATGATCAGCGCAACCAGCGGCCCCTTGGAGTAATAGTTGTAATCGAGCTGCCGAGACCAGTCCCAGTAGTGCGCCTCGTCACCGGAAAGGTCGATGGGACAATGGTGAATCAGATACCGAAGATGGGAAAAAAATCCAAACAGGACCAGCGCCAGTAAAATCAGCCGGCACCGCGCCGGCGTAAGCCACGTCAGCAGGCCAGACCACGGCCGCGCGGTCGGCGGCGAGGTCTCGCGTTCGGGCGGCTCGACAATCAGTTGGGCGTCCATGCGGGGCAGGATTGTACAGGGTCATCCCCCGCGGTTTCAGCCTCTCGAAAAGAAAACTCGTCGCCCCGAATCCGGTGTATGCTGGAATGGCAAAACGGGCATGCAGGGGTGCGAGGAAGAACAATGAAGCCGAATTGGTTCCTGCGCGTAAACGTCGTCGCGGCGCTGACTTTGCTCGTCGTGCTGGCCGAAATCGCCGGCTGTGAGCCGCAGAAGGTCGTCGTCTGGTCGGCCGACGGCTCCAGCGCCGCGGTCATCGGCGGCGACGGCCTCTACCTCTGCGATTCCGACGGAAAGCTCTCCGACCTGATCGAACCCAAGGCGAAGCAGGCCGCCTGGGTCGCAAACACCCGGAAACTCATCGTCGAAACCGTGACGGAGGCGGCGAAATGGAAAGACGTCGAGCCGTACCTCGGCGACGCCAGGCGCAACCAGATCGTCCAGACCGCCGGCCAATGGCTTGAAAAGGCGATGGCCTTCAAAGGAACCTGGAAGGAGCTCCAGTCCTGGGCGGGGCAGGAGATGGAGACAATCAACATGGAAGACGCCGTGCTCATGTTCCTGTACGTCCGCGACAACCGCTCCGAAGGCCTGGCGCAGAAATTCGGGGCGGACTGGCAGAAGGCCGCCGCGGAGTCCGTGGACGTCACCCGTTTGCAGGTGCTGGACGTCGCAAAGGTTCTGAGCGGCGGCAGGGCACTGGCGGGTCCGGTCATCGCGATATCCACCGGCGGGTTCGCCGAGCTGGCGGTGTCGCCCAACGGCCAAGCACTGGTGGCCGGCGTCGCCGACAGCCGGACGGAAGGAACCTGCGTGCTCTGGGCCATGCCCACCGACGGCAAACGGCCGCCCGTCAAGGTGGCGGAAATGGCCGGACGCTATCCCGCGTGGTCGGCGGACGGCCACTGGCTCGTGTACGGCCAGGCCAACCCGCCCCGCGGCAAGAGCGGCGACTCCCCCCGGCTGGGCACCTTGCGGCGCCTGGAACTCGGTGAGGACGGCGGTCGGCTGAAGGCCAACCCACCGCTGGACGAAGACAAATCGGTCACCAACGCCGACGGCTCCGTCACCAACACCTACTCCCCGGCGCAGGTCTTGGCCGGCTTCGTCTATTCGGAGTGGATGCGGATTCACTGCACCAAGGACGGCCGCGTGCTCTTCGCCAGCCCCCAGGTCACCCTGCCCGCCACCGCCGATGACATGCCGACCCGCCAGACGCTCTTCGCCGTCGATCCGGGCAAGCGCGCCACGGTAACCCGCGTCCTCACCCGCCAGGCGGAGGAGCAACTTCCCGACGCCGTCAATCAGTTCCAGCTCAGCCCCGACGAGACGCGCGTCGCCATCCCCGGCACCGGCGGCCAGGTATCAGTCGTCACCCTCGCCGATTCGACCGTGACCGAAGTGAGGGAGAAGAAGGGCAAAGATTCGCCGCGCATGGTGCCGGTATGGCGGAACAACCAGGAATTGTGCTTCGCCGCGCCAAACGACGGCGAGGCCGCCAAGAAGCGCGCCGGCGAGGTGGTGCTGTGGTCATCCGCCGGCGTGCGTGCGATCAGCAAGGCCTGGCCGGACGAAGTGGTAAAGGGATTAAAGGACCAGGACCGCGGGCCGGAGAAGGTGGAGGTGAAGGAACCGGAGAAGAAGGAGAAGTAAATATGGGAGCAGACGGAATTGCGGTGCGGCCACTTCAAGGCGGGGAACGCATGAGGCGCAACGAGTTCGAGCGGAGGTTTGATGCCACCCCGGGCCTGAAACGGGCGGAGTTGGTTGAAGGCACGGTTTGGATTCCGCCGCAGATGGGGGAGGTTCGGTACGGGAGCGCGCGAATGGCGTTGATCGGATTGATCGGCTCTTATTGCGCAGCGACGCCGGGCGTGAGCGGGGGTGCGCATGGTCATATTCGCCTGGATGCGGTGAACATGCCGCAGCCGGATGTCTCGGTACACCTCGGGAAGGCGTATGGGGGGCAATCACGGATCGACGCGGACGGGTATCTGGAGGGCGCGCCGGAGTTCGTGGCGGATGTCGTGCGCCAACGGGCCGAGTGGCCGACCGGGAGAGTGGAGGCGCTTCGGCGTAACGGCGTGAGGGAGTTTGCTGTATGGCGGGTGGATGATTGTTTGATCGATTGGTTCGTGGTGAGGGATGGAAAACAGGAGCGGCTGGAAATGGGGGCTGATGGCGTGTACCGCAGCAGAGTCCTCCCTGGGCTTTGGGTAGATCCGGTGGCGCTGTTGACGGACGAACGCGCGCGTGCGATGGCAGTGATGAGACAGGGCATTGCTTCACCGGAGCAGGGTGAATTCATTGAACGGTTGAAGCGGGCGGCGGGCAAGGTGTAGTTACGGCCTCGCGGTGGTTACCGTAACCGCCAACGGTGGCGACCCCTTGTCGGCGAAGTAACCCTTCCCTTCTTCAAATAGGTCGACCGTCAACTCCCCCGGCGGCGGCGCGGGTACCCGCAGGTCAACGGTGTTGGATTCACCTGCGGCCAACGGGTTGACAACCTCACGGGCGAATGGCGCGCGCTCGTTGGCGGTCCGGAGGGTGACGAAAAAGCGGGAGCCGGCGGGGAAAGGCCGCGGCGACGCGTTGGTCACCTTAAGCTTAAGCGTGACGGGCGCCCCCCCCGCCGGCATGGAGATCGTAGTCGTCGCCGGTGAAAGGAGCTCGATCATGGCGTGGTAGTAAGAGGGATAGTAGTCGCTAAGAATATAATCGCGGAAGTCGGCCCAGCCGCCCGGCGAGCGACGGAGCCGGGCCATGTCGGCTCGATACTGATCGAAAACTTCGGCCACGTCCTCGCCGGGCGACCCGGTGTGCAGGTACGCCAGGCAGAGCTGCGACGAGACCGCCTTGTCCAGCGGCTGCCCGTCCCGCATGGCGGCCAGCGCGGAGGCAACCCCCGTGCGGTCCGCGCCGGACTTGCAGTGAATTAGCGTGGGGCGCGGCGCCGAGTCGATCGCCCGCACCAGCGCGATCATCTCCTGGCGCGTGGGCAGGCGCGTGACCGCCATCGGAACGCGGATGAACTCCAGCCCCAGCCGGCGGGCCGTCTGCTCCTCGTCAGGATCGGCGTCGGCGCGCCCGCGCAGGTCGATGACCGAGTTGAGGTGGTTTTCGCGCGTTAATCGCTCGATCAGCGCATCGCCGGGCGCGGCGGACCGGTAAACCTCATTCGGAATGACCGTATGAAAGTTGTGCAGCGGATAGCGGGCGATCAGGAAAGTGACGCCGAGGAGCAGCCCCAGAACGGCGACTACGGCGGCGAAGCGGGAGACAAGGCGGCGCATGGGAAAAGTTCAGAATGCAGAACGATGAATGCAGAATAACGGACTGTACCCCCCTGCCGCATGCTTTCCAGCGCCGTCACCAGCCGAAGCGTTCTTCCGTCCACGGATCGCCGTGCATGTGGTACCCGTTCTGTTCCCAGAAGCCGGGGGCGTCCGTCGCCCGCAGCTCGATGCCCCGGATCCACTTGGCGCTCTTCCAGAGGTACAGCCGCGGCACCAGCCCGCGGAGCGGGTACCCGTGCTCCGCCGTAAGGGGTTCTCCTTCCCAGTCGTAGGCAAGGATGCAGTCGTCGGCGATGAACTCCTCCAGCGGCACGTTCACCGTAAATCCCGCCTCCGAGTGGCACATGACAAACCGCGCCCGCTTTTCGGGCTCGGCGCGCTCGATCAGGAGCTTGGTGGGCACCCCCGTGAACGTGTTGTTCAACCGCGACCAATGCGTCACGCAGTGAATGTCGCAGAACACATCGACCGCCGGCAGCGCACGCACTTCCTCGTAGCTGAGGTCGTAAGGCTCCTCGCACAGCCCAAAAATCTTCAGCCCCCAGTTCGCCGACCGCGGATCGACCTTCGGCACCGACCCGTAGTGGAGCACCGGCCACTTAACGGTAAGCGTCTGCCCCGGCGGCGTTCGCGCCCCCGCCGACCCCCCGCCGCGCAGCGTGTCGGGAGAGACGATCCGGGGCCGTTGCGATGCAATTGCGCTATCGGGCATGGGTGCTCGCTTGATGCCGGATCGTAGGGACGGCTTACGGGCGCGGCAACGGGGCAAGAATTTCGCGCCGCAGCGCTTCGATCGCCGGGAATTGCCCCGCCGGCAACAGCATCGGGTTCAGGTCGATTTCACGCCCACGGGCGGACTCCAGCGCCGCCTTGGCCGCGCGGCGGACCGCCGCGTCCTCGTCCTCCAGGCAATCGAGAAGCAGCGCGGCGCGCGCCCGCCCCTCCGGTGCGACCCCGGACAAGTCGCGGCGGGAATGCGCGGCCAGGAACGCCCTCAGGCGGTGCCGCTGTTCGTAATTGAGCGCGGCGCCTTCCGACTCGAGCAGCCGCAGCGACGCCAGGACCCCCGCCCGACCCAGCGACGCCAACTCCACCGACGCCGACTGCCGCACCGCGAACGACGCATCGCCCAGCCGCGGGAGCAGCGCGCGGACCGCCGCCAGCGCCGCGGCGTCCGGCTCTATGCCGGGGAACATCCAGTACACGTCGGTCGCGCCCGGCCTCAAGGGGTTTTCGCCGGCCAGCAGCCGCAGCACCGGCACGAGGTACTGACACACCGCCGCCGCGTCGTCCGCGTACAGCCCCAGCAGCGTCGAAGCGCGCGAGTTGTACTGAACGTAATACCCCGAGCTGCTCGGCGCCCGCCTGAACCGCCCCCCGCCCGCAAACGCCGCCGGGTTTTTCGCCGGCTCCGGATTCAGCGGGTCCACCGCCGCGTACACCAGCAGCGTCGCCGAACTCGCCGACTGCACGTACTGCATCCGGTAAAGCGCGCCCCGCAGACCGTACTGCGCGGTGACGAAGGTGGAGCGCGCGGCAGGGCGTCCCGGCGCGGAT
>Ga0308176_10000386_pt1 | contig 28375 bp, 14 predicted proteins | sample PhyCR2_3_FD_203890 | JGI IMG/M metagenome (GOLD analysis project Ga0308176, IMG submission 203890) | Soil microbial communities from UC Gill Tract Community Farm, Albany, California, United States - DLSLS.C.R2 | ecosystem: Environmental > Terrestrial > Soil > Agricultural land | place: USA... | reverse complement strand
CATGTTGTAAGCTTCCGCGCCTGCGAATGTCAGTTCGACTTTACGGCATGGAACGTAGCCAGTGAGCGCCGCAAAGAGCGCCACGCCGCGTGGAACGTCGGGCCGCAGCACAATCGCCACTTCATGTATGGAACGGTCGATCAATACCCGCGCGTGTACTTGGGAGCTCACGCCCAGAAGAGAGGCGTCGGTTGCATTCAGCGCAATATAGGGACGGGGTTCAAGTTGCGCAATGGCCGGTGCGTGCCGGCTCAATTCCTCGGATCCGAAAATGTGAAAACAGGGTAAGAGTAGAAACTTGCCCTTTTCGGAGCGGAATGCTGCCGGCACATTGTCGAAGTATGCCCAGTCTCGATGCGAAGGCTCGACCAGTCGAACGCCGGGATCTCCGCCTCGCAGATGCCCCCCGATCTCGGCCTGGAACTTATTGACCGCTTGAATTGAATTCCATCCCGGTGACCAAAAGAAAGGAAGGACGGCAGGCGGGGGGGCAACCGGACCGGACTCCATTGAGAACGCCAGAGAGGAATCTGGATCGTCCGGCGGCTTGGGCTCGTGAACCGAGATGTTGGCCAGAATTGACGTGCGGCCGCTGTAGCGATGCGGCTCACGCGCTACTTTTCCTAATTCGTTCTTCAACGGAGCGGCGCGTTCCACGCCGGCGAGAGCCGGTATCTTCTTTCCGACTGCCGTGACGATGTCGTCAAGTGTTCGTAACCCGGAACCATTGACCGAAACATCGGGGCGAAGATTGCCACCCAGCCACTGCCAACTTGCGCGCGCGTGACCTGAAGGAACATACGCCTGAAAGAAACGCTGCGCCCGGCCTTCGTAATTAACCAGCGTTCCGTCCGTCTCGGCATACGTTCCACTCGGAAGGACAACTTCAGCCGCATCGGCTGTCGCGCTACTAAGTTGGTCAAGCACGATAACGTGCCGCGCCGCGTCGAGAAATCTGCCGACGGCATCCGCTTCCTCTCGACGGTATAGGTCATTTTCAAGAACAATGACTGTATCCGCTCGCGCGTCGTGCACGGCTCGGAAAGCTTCCTTCAGCGGGTGAGGGTCCATAAGCGCGAGTCCAGCCGTATTGCATTCCGGGAAGCAGTAGGCCAACTTCGCTTGTTTTCCGAGCTTGCAAAGTGCCCAAGCCACCTGCGCCGAGGCGTCGACCACGCGCACACTACGACAACTCACACCAGAGACGACCAGGGGAAACTTAGCCGATCGCAAGGCCATTGCAATCCGATCTGCCAAGGCATTCTCCTCGCTTGAGAGGTCCGCGACTCCTGGAGCTTCGTTGTCGATTGCGTGTGCAACCGCGAACCCGATCCGAGCTAGATCATCGGGCGCCGCATGCATGACATCACTCGCAATTTCGTCGAGCTTCGTCGCGAATGGTGCTGCCACAAAAAACGGGCCCTTCTCATCCTGGAGAAATTCGCGAACTGCGTGATCCAACCAAAGTGGAATCTTGGCGTCGCCAGCTTTCTGAAGCGGCTGCTGCCGCACCGCCTGGCGAAGTCGCAGAGCCATCAATGGCGCGACATTCGTTACATCCTCACCGAGGACGAAAACTGCGTCGCAGTGTTCTATCTGATCCAGGGACGGCACAGGCGCGGGGCCGTACTTCAGATTGTCAATGGAGCGGACTGTGGCCTGCCACTCGTCATCGGCGACACCTGCATAGAAGCGTTCCGCTCCGACGAACTGGCGCAGCGCAAAGTTACTTTCGACCGAAGCACGAGGAGACGCAATACCGATCGCATTCGCATCTCGAAGTATCGTTCGCACGTGCGCCGTGGCAACGCTCTCCTCGACGGCATCATTATTCAGAAGGCAATGAGTGATGCGCTCGTTGCTATTTACAAATTCGTAGCCGAACCGCCCCCGATCGCAAAGGAAGTAGCCGTTGACTTCGTGGTTGTAACGATTAACGACCCGGCGCAGATTGCCGTACCGCTCTCCTATGCTGGTGTTACATCCAACCGAACAGTGGACACAGACAGAAGGCGCCATCTGCAGATCCCACTTCCGCGTGTAGTGGCGCTTCAAAGTAGCGTCCGTAAACACGCCCGTGGGGCAGATCTCTACGAGATTCCCGCTAAACTCGTTCTCGAGGACGCCGTCTTCGAACCTCCCGAAATACACCGTGTCGCGTAGCCGGAATGCATTAAGGTCGTCTCCTCCTGCGTAGTCCCGATAAAATCGGACGCATCGCTGGCACTGGATGCAGCGGTTCATCTCGTGATTCACGAACGGCCCCAAATACTGATTTCGAAGCGTGCGCTTTGGAAACGGGTAATGGCGGGCAACATGACCGCTCATCACGGTCATATCTTGCAGGTGACACTCTCCGCCTTCGTCACATACAGGGCAATCGTGCGGATGGTTCTCCATCAAGCCTTGAATTACCGCTCCGCGGAACTGAACTGCCTCCGGATTCTTAATCGAGATCCGGGTTCCCTCTACCGCGGGTGTCATGCACGCCATGATGATCTTCCCGGTCGTATCCTGCTCGTTGCGAAACTGCTTCACCGCGCATTGACGGCATGCTCCAACAGATCCCAGAGCTGGATGCCAGCAGAAATAGGGCAAATCATAGCCCAAGGAGAGAAGCACATGCAGCAGGTTTTGACCACTGTCTGCTTGCCGCTGCTCCCCTTCGACGTAAATGGTTGCCATGCTCATTGCCTCCAGGGACATCCTTTTTGATCGATGTGGCGCTGGAAGTCGTCGCCGAAATACTTCAACGCGCTCTGTAAAGGCTCGACCGCTCCCGGAGCGAATGCACAGAACGTGTTTCCCGGCGCCAGAAACGTGGTTTGAAACCTCAGGACATCCAGGTCGTCCTTGTGCGCTCTACCCTGCTCCACCGCGAGAAGAACTTTTTCAGTCCAGGCCAAACCACTCCAACAGGGCGTGCACCATCCGCAGGATTCCTGGGCAAAGAAATGCTCCAGATTCCAAACCATCCCAACGGGACATGTCGCGTCGTCGAGCACAACCATCGTTCCCGTGCCCAGACGGCTTCCAGCTTTTTGAACACAGTTGTAATCCATCGGCACGTCCAGGTGTTCTTCGACCAGAAAATCGGTGGATGCGCCGCCCGGAAGAACGCCACGGAAGCGAAGCCCGCTCCGCATTCCCCCCGCGTGTTCCTCAAGGATCTCGCGCATGGTCGTGCCTAGCGGCAGTTCCCACAATCCCGGCCGGTTGACTTTTCCACTCACACCGTAAAGCTTGGTCCCTCCATCTTCTGAACGACTAAGCTTGTGGAACCACTCAGGCCCGTTGTTGACGATGTGGTGTACGTTGCACAGTGTCTCGACGTTCTGCACGATCGTTGGCTTTCCCCAGAGTCCGGATACCTGCGGAAACGGCGGTTTGGTGCGCGGATGAGCCCGTTTGCCTTCCAGAGCATTCAGCAGAGCAGTTTCTTCACCGCATATGTACCGTCCTGCACTCACATGTACATAGAGTTCAAAGTTATAGCCGGAGCCGAGAATATTCCGTCCCAGATACCCGCGTGCCTTAGCCTCCGCGATCGCAACGCGCAGACGTTCTGAGGCGATCCGATACTCTCCACGAACGAAGATGTAGCCGATATCAGCTTGAATTGCGTAGGCAGAAACCAACATGCCTTCGACCAGTTGATGAGGATCGCCCTCCATGAGCGCGCGATCTTTGAAGGTGCCGGGTTCCATCTCGTCCGCGTTTGCCACGAGGTATTTCGGACGCGGAGCATCTGCGCCCATTGGCACGAAACTCCATTTCATTCCCGTGGGGAATCCAGCGCCTCCACGGCCACGCAGGTTCGAGCGCTTGACGATCTCCGCTATTTCGTGTGGTTGAAATGAGAAGGCTTTTCGAAGGCCCTGATATCCGCCCGTGCGTTCGTAAGCGTCAATGTCGACGGCGCTTCCATCCGGACGAAATCTGCTGGTGAGAGGCTTCTCCATCGTATTCAGATATACTTCTCAAGAACTTGATCGACGCTCTGCGCATCTAAGTCCGTGTGCAGATCGCCGTCGATCAGCATGGCGGGTGCGTGATCGCACGCTCCCAGGCACACAATGGGCAGCAATGTAAAACGCCCGTCGGCCGTGGATCCTCCGAGCGTCGTGCCCAACCTGGAACACAATTGATCACGCACCCGTTCGCAGCCCATGATCCAGCAGCTAACGCTGTCACAGATCAGGGCCACATGTCGTGCAACCGGTTTGCGGCGAATGAGGTTATAGAACGTGGCGACACCATCCAGATCGGCAGTTGACATCCCGAGTAGTTCGGCAATGTCACGAATCGATTCGTCTGACACCCATCCGCGGTGTCGCTGAACCACCATCATGGCGTCGATACAAACCGCCTGCTTGGTTGGATAGTTCGCCAATTCCTCTTTGATTTCCTTTTCCTCTTCAGCCGTTAACAAGCCGCTCCTCCTCTATCCCGTTCAACTAGCGGTCGATATCCGCCAACACATAATCCATGCTTCCGAGAATTGCCAACAAATCTGGAATCATCAGACCGCGGCATAGCAAAGGCAGCATCTGCATGTGGGCGAACGACGGCGTCCGGATCCGCGTTCGATATGAACTTGTCCCGCCATCGCTCACCAGGTAGTAACCGTTGTTGCCCTTTGTCGCTTCGATGGCTCCCAGCACTTCTCCTTGAGGCGCAACGGGTCCCCAACTCACGCCGAGGAAATGATTAATAAGTGTCTCGATGTCGTGCATTGTTTGCGCCTTAGGCGGAGGCGTGGTGAGCGGATGCTCGGCTTTATAGGGTCCGCCCGGCATATTGTCGATGCACTGTTGAATGATGCGCAGACTTTGCCGCATTTCCTCCACGCGAACAATTGCACGGTCGAAAGAGTCGCCCGATTTGCCGACCGGAATGTCGAACTCGAGCTGGTCATAACACGAATACGGCTGTTTCTTACGGAAGTCCCAGGCAAAACCGCAGGCCCTCAGATTAGGGCCTGTCATGCCCCATTCGATAGCTTCATCTATCGTGCAGGCTCCGACGCCTTTCGTCCGAGCTTGGAACAACCGATTCCAGATCACAGTACGGTCATATTCATCCAGCCGGCGGGGCAAGTAGTTCACGAAATCCCGAACCAAACGCTCCCATCCTTCCGGCAAGTCCTGAGCCACACCGCCGATGCGAAACCAATTGGGATGCATTCGCCCGCCGCAAACGGCTTCTATGATTCCTAAGGCCTTTTCGCGATCGTTGAAGGTATAGAACACGGGCGACATCTGGCCCACATCTTGCGCAAAAGTGCCATACCAGACCAGGTGATTGATGATTCGAAACAGCTCCGACAGCATGACCCGGATCATCTGCGCACGCGGCGGAACTACGATCCCGGCAAGCTTTTCGAAGGCGGTGAGATACGCGAAGTTATTCATCACACCACCTAAGTAGTCAATGCGATCCGTATATGGGATGTAAGTGTGCCAGGTCTGCCGCTCGCCCATCTTCTCGGCACCGCGATGATGAAAGCCGATATCCGGTATTGCGTTGACTATCTCCTCGCCGTCCAATTCGAGCACGATGCGAAGAACACCGTGTGTGCCGGGATGCTGCGGACCGATATTCAGGAAGAGAAAATCTGTATCTTCCTTGCCTCGCTCGAGGCCCCACTCTTCGGGGCGGAATCGTAAAGCCTCCTGTTCCGCATCCAACTTTTCGTCCGACATCCGGAAAGGGCCCATTTCAGTGGCGCGCGCGGGATGGTCTTTCCTGAGCGGGTGTCCTTCCCACGAACGCGGCATCAGAATTCGTGAGAGATGTGGGTGCCCTTCGAACGTGATTCCGAACATGTCCCACACTTCTCGCTCGTACCAGTTCGCAGCGGGGCAGATGTCAACGATAGACGGTAAGCGGAGTGCGCTTCCGTTCAACGGAACTTTCAGGCGGATATACGCGTTGCGTTCGTAAGAGAACAGATGGTAAACCACCGTAAATTCATCCGTGGGAAATCCATTCTTATGAATGCGGGCGCGCTCGTCGATCGCAGTCAGGTCATACAACACCCGGAACGGCAGTGGAATGTCCTGGCGCAGCTTGCGAACTGTGTCGCGGATCTCTCCCGGATTGATCCAGAAGGTGGCTATCCCGTCGCGAGTTGCCTGAGGTGTCGCATCAGGAAGTAAGCCCGGTAGTGCTTGTTCGGCGGCAACAAGCGTAGTTGCCATAGTGCATCTCGAGATTTCTACACGTGGTCTGGTGTTTGTAGAACGGTTAAGGTTTGCCGGTAAGCGCGTTTTTCATCGCGTCTGGCCGGCATGTTCGGTTTCTCCACTCCCTGTGGCCCTATTACCCAGCTGAGCGGTCGCTTTTCTTTTCCGACCGACTCCCTGAGTAGCAGAATGCCTTCCAAAAACGCATCAGGTCGCGGCGGGCAGCCCGGCACGTAAACGTCCACCGGCAGGAATTTATCCACGCCTTGGACGACGCTGTAGATGTCGTACATCCCTCCCGAGTTCGCACACGAACCCATCGAGATGACCCAGCGTGGCTCCATCATCTGGTCATATAAGCGGCGAATAACCGGAGCCATCTTGATGAATACAGTTCCAGCAATGACCATTAAGTCGGCCTCTCTGGGCGTGCCGCGGATCACTTCAGCACCGAAGCGAGATACGTCGTACTTGCTCGTGATACTCGTGGCCATCTCGACAAAACAGCACGAGAGTCCGAAATGAAATGGCCAGATTGAGTTCTTTCGGCTCCATCCGATCAAGTCGTCGATTTTCGACAAAATCAGGGAGCGTCGCACTGCTGTCTCGAGATGATCGTCGTAGATCCCGTCGCTCCGTGGTGGAGCCTCGACGGGGCTTACTGACCACTGCATACAGACTCCTTACGATCTAAAACGCGTATTAACCCGACCGGAACCCCACTCGAGCGCTCCGACTCGCCAGAGATAGCCGAGCGCAACAAGTAAAACAGAGATGAAGATGAATACCTCGACGTAGCCAGTCCAGCCAGTCTCGCGCACCGCTACCGCCCATGCGAACAAGAAGACTGCTTCCAAGTCGAAGATTACGAAGAACATCGCCACCAGATAAAACTTGGCAGACAAGCGCACGCGAGCGGAACCTTCAGAAACGATGCCGGATTCGTACGGAAAGTCGGTCGAACGGTCGTGGTGCCGCTGGCCTAACAAGTAGGAGAGGCCCAGCATCGCCCCGACAAGGCCGAACACAATGGCGGTATAAACGCCAAGTGGCCAGAGGTCCACGGTTTTTAACCTCCGGATAGGCGCAACGAATGCGTCAATCTCTTAAGGGAGTATGCATCCGTTCGAATCAAATTACAAGTGAGTTTTAAAGTCGCTTGCGCTCGGCGGTTTCGACGAACAGCGTTGCGTTACTCGACTGCAGAACTAAGTGACGTGAGAGGCTACTCTGGCCATCTGCAAACTCAGAAAAACACGCAATCGCAAACGACAGTTTGCAACGTCACACCCCGTTTCGAGAACCATCGGAATAAGTTGCGCAGAAACAATGTGAACGGCAGCTCACGGCGAAACACAGCTACGCGTGCATCCGCTGCATGGTCCTACTAGTCCGCGCGCGAGCCTTTCAAGTACATTCGTAGATACACACATGAAACAATTCTTACCTCGCCGGACGTTTGTCCAGCTATGTTCTGCACTCGGCGCCTATCTGGCTTCACCTTCCACCCGCAAAGCAGTTGCTGAGCCGCTGCGAAACTCTGCCGCGGTGAGGAATCGCAAGAACTTTGTTGCAATCCAGATGAAGCCCCACGCGTGGCTCGACGAGGGTATCGACAAGGTTCTCGACAATATCCAACAGAAAGGTAACGTGAACACCGTTTGGGCGTACACCTACGACTACGACATGGGTGCCCGTAACACGCCGAACGGAACGATTCCTTTGCCTGATCACGGCAAGTACGGCGATCCCCATTTTTCAGGAGGAGCGTTCTATGACTACAACCAGAAATATTTTCGGAATACGATACTGAACGAGTTTCGCTGCCCGGACTATGGGAAGTTTAACGTTATCGCAGATGTCGCACCCAAGGTGAAGGCACGCGGGATGGATTTCTTCTCGTGGGATTACAACAACGAGGGTGTTCGAATGGTCCGGAACATGCCGAACCTTTCCCGCGTCACCGAGGTGGACCTCTACGGCAGGCGGCTAATCGGACCGTGTTTCAATCACCCCGATTACCGTGCTCATCTCATAGGCAAAATCGAAAGCGTGCTGGGCGAATATCCGACTGAAGTTGACGGCATTGCGTGGGGCTGCGAACGTCAAGGGCCTTTTCAAACCGCTATCGGCGGGCGGTGGACAGCAGATGGTGTTTCCTGCTTCTGTCAGTTCTGTACGACGAAAGCTCTGGCACGGGGCATTTCGCCGGAACGAGCCAAAGCGGGTTACAAGAAACTTGATGATCTCTTGACAGCCGCGTCGCATGACGAGAGACCCGTAGATGGTTACTTCGTTACGTTCTGGCGTCTGCTGCTCGAATTTCCTGAAATCCTGAGTTGGGAAAAGCTCTGGACGGACAGCTACCATGAGGTTCGGGCTGAACTATATGGAGCAGCCAAAGCAATTGCACCCGAGAAGCCGTTCGGCTTTCACATCATGCAAAACATGACCTTCAGCCCGTTCTACCGCGCGGAGGAAGATTATTCGCAGACCCGGGATTACGCGGATTTCTTGAAGATCGCGACCTATAACAATGCCGGCGGACCGCGGATGAAGGACTATCTCGATCGTTTGGGCGCCACTCTGTTCCACGATGCCTCGCCGAAAGATTTCCTACCCTTCTACTACAAGGTGATGAACTACCAGGAGGGTCCCTACGACCAACTCAACACAAGCGGGCTTACGACCGATTACCTGACTCGGGAAACGAAACGTGCGCTAGCGGGTGTAGGTGGGCAAACCAAGATCTATCCAGGGGTTGACGTCGACGTTCCGACGAAGCTCACCGACAAACGTACCAAGCCGGAAGACGTCCGGCGTTCAGTGGCCGCAGCACTCGGAGCGGGCGCTAACGGGGTGGTTCTCTCTCGCGAGTATGTGGAAATGTGGCTGGCCAACCTTGCAGCTGCAGGCGATTCCTTACGAGAAGGTTTCGCGAAGTCCACTGCTTAAGCCGCGGACTTCGCGCGCCTTTCAGAACTGGTACTTCAGTGCGAACTGCAACAGCCGGGAAGCAGCGGCGCTTTGAATGGTTCCGAAAGTCGAAGAGCTTAGCCTGCTTACCGGGGCATTGAAGTTTGTGTGGTTCAGCACGTTGAAAAATTCGAAGCGAAGCTCGAATCTTTGGTTCTCAAACGTCTTAAAGTAGCGCGTTAGATTCGCATCCGCATTGAAGAAACCCGGCGCGAGCAGTGAGTTGGCTCCGGCCGTCCCAAACGTGCCTGCTGGGTTGGGCCGGAACGAACTGGCGTTCAACCATTGCAAGGTGTCCGTGTTGCGCAGATATGGATCGCCGGTAACCAGAGGGCGGTCCAGGCCTACACCAGTCAGAGAATTATCAACACCGGTCGTTGGGTTGAATGGGAATCCCGTACGAGCTGTAACAAGCACGGCAAGCTGCCAGTTTCCGAACACCTGGTTGATAAAGCGGTTCGGCAACGTGGGCAACGGATAAACCAGCGATCCCGTCAAATTATGCCGAAGGTCGAAATCACAGGGTCCCTTGTCCATGTTCCGGTTGTACGGATTTGCGTAATTGTTTCCGGTAAGCCTGTTCGAAAGAGTCTCGGCGTTTTGCAAACAATGAGAGTACGTGTAGACGACCAGGCTGGTGAAATTATGGCTGAAACGATGTTGCGCTGAGAGCCGAAGGCTGTTATAGCTTGTGTTCACTCCATCGTCCATGATCGTGATGGTCGAATAATAGGGCCCGGCTACCGGATTGAGGCGCGTCAAGAGGCGCCGCGAAGCGGTGTTCGCAACAGTGGATGCTCCTGGAACATAAACGGCCGGATTCTGCTCCGTAGACGAGCGAAGGTGAGTCGCTTTGTTGCCCAGGTATGTCGCACTGACAAGCCAGTTCGCTCCCAGTTGCCGCTCAATGCTGAAGTTCCACTGCTGTACATAGGGATGGTGCAGATTCAACGGCATATTGATGTATGAGCCCTGAAGCGGAAAGGGCGCGTTCTGCGTTGGCGGATACGGAGACGGGAAGGGATTGCCGCCCGGGTAGGCACCGTACGGATTAGCAAAACCGCCCCCGGGTGCCGTCAGCGTGATTTGGTTTCCCCACGGGGCGGTAATGGCGAAATCCCGAATAGTGAATGACTCGGGCGAGTCGTAGAAAATCCCGTACGCGCCACGGATACTCTGTTTGTTATTTGCCCCGGGACTCCACGCGAAGCCGACGCGGGGAGCGAAATCAAGGTATCGGCTATTGGCATAGGCCTGCGGTATTCCCGGATCGCCGTGAAAGAACAAGCCGGGAGGGGCGTTGTTGTACAGACTCGTCTTCTTTCCAGCTACGAAATCAGGCAAGGAGAAGGTGCTTCCCTTCCCTGCGATGTCATACTCAGGCAAAAAGGGCTCCCACCGCACGCCCACGTGCACGTTGAACGTTTTCGAAAGCCGAATGTCGTCCTGAGCGTAGAGCCCGACGTATTTCTGCCGCAAGCCGATTTCTGCAATATTGGATTGCGTCAGCGAACTTGGACGTCCCAGAAGAAAATCTGCCAGCGAATCCCGGCTGAAAGAGCCGTTGAACGCGAATTCTCCGTTGGCAAACTGAATATTTCTTTCGTTCATCTGAATCGCGATCGCATCCACGCCCATGCTGAAGTGGTGGCTGCCGTGCGTCCAGTCCACGTCGTCTGCGACCTGCCACTGGTTGCGAATGAAGAACGCAGGGGCATTTGATCCTCCTCCGACAGAGAAGTAGTTTGTGAGCGACAGGTCAGTGAAATTGGGCGCCGCGTTGTACATGTTCACACCAAGAGACGCCGGACTAGGCATGCCTCCCGAGATGATTCTGTTGATCGCAAGGCGCGAGAACGTCAGATGGAACGCATTCACCAGCGTGGGCCCAAGAGTCAATTGATCGCCCAACACAACGGATTGCGAGCGCTCCTGAAGCCCTGCGCGAGTCGTAGTGAGAAGGTTCCCCTGGTAAACAGACGGATTATCAAAGTCCGTCAGGAAATAACGGCCGAATATCGTATGGTTGGAGCTCACGATCCAATCGGCCCGGGTGACGTACTGATTTTCGTTGTTGGGATTCGGAATCGAATAGACGTAGCGCCCACACGGATCGTTCGACACCGGAACATTCTTGAGCAAGGCAACCGCCGGGGGTGTGAACAGACTGGGGCTGATGAAGTTGTTCGCGAACGGTTGTCCGTTGGATGGGTTGATCAGTTGCCTTGTCACTCTGTTGGACTGACAGGCGGCGGATTCGAGCACGCTGAAGTCTCCTGCAAGTGCGCTCTGAGTGGGGACGAAGGCCACGCTCTGAGGTGGGGCGGTCCGTTCCCGGGTTCCCTGATAACCGCCGAATAAAAACAGTTTGTCCCGCTTGATGGGACCACCCAATGTCCCGCCGAATTGGTTCCGGCGCAGAGTGTCCTGACTCGCGGCGAAGAAGTTGCGCGCGTTGAAAGCCCCATTGCGAACGAACTCAAATAGGTTCCCGTGGATTTGGTTGGTACCCGACTTCGTTACAACGTTCACGACCGAACCTGGATGTAAACCGTACCGGGACGAAACGCCTCCGGTCTGGACGTTGAACTCCTGCAGCGCATCCGGAAACGGATACGGCAGGTTTACGTTCGAGTGGGAATCATTGTGATCGGCGCCGTCCAGGAGGAAGTTATTCCCGTTGATCTGCCCGCCGGATACGGAAACTCCGACCGCGCTTGAATAATCGTGAGTCGTGATCACGCGACTCGAATTGGGAGGCATTGCCGCGCCTCCCGAAAGCAGAATCAGATCCGTTGCCTGTCGTCCATTCAACGGCAGTTCCGTAATCCGGCGTTGATCGATGACCTGAGAAACCGACGTATCCTGTGTCTCGACCATGGCAGCATCGGCGGCCACTTGCACCTGTTGCGTCACGGTCCCTAACTGCAGCGCTACGTCAACTTCGACGTTGGTACCGACCTGGAGCGTGATCCCAGACTGTACGTAATTCCCAAAGGACGGCGCGCTCACCTCAACTCGATACGAGCCTACGGCCAAGTTGGGGAAAACGTAGGATCCATCACTTCCCGAAATGGTTGTGCGGACCTGTCCGGTCTCGATTTTCGTAGCCCGGATTTGTGCGCCGGCAATCACAGCACCACTGGCATCCTGCACCGACCCATGTATCTGAGCGTTCTCCACAGCCTGGGCGTACATCGATTCCGGGCCTAGCAGAATGGCTAATAGAGCGAGTGGCGCAGTTGCGCCTAAGAAGTACTTCACGGTATCACTCCCTCCCGCAGTTTCTTGGCTGCGGATGCTGATTCCGACTCTGGTCAACAAGCAGCCGCTTCCCGCAAGCGGGATTCTGGCTGCTTAGATTTCCTCCGCGCAAGCCCGTTGGCTCGCGACTATATCAATGACGAAGGCTGTATTACCACCCCAGGCGAAGGGCTAGACGGATGGCTCGCTGTTCGATGCCGTCCAAACCTGTATTTGCAATCCCTACCGCTTGCATGAATGTACCGGAATTCACGGAAGTATTACCGAGCGTGTGGTGCGGAGTGTTCCCGGAGTTAAACATGTCGAGGCGGAAGCTCAGCTGATAACGCTCGGCAATCGGGAACGTTCGATTTACGCCCAGGTTCGCATTGATGGAACCAGGTCCGTAAAACCGATTGATACCGCACGTTCCAAACCGACCGTTCGCCGGCGTAGCAAATGCCGACGTGGTGTACCACTGATAGATATTCCCCGTCTGCTGCGGCGTTCCGGTACAGTCCGCAAACTGATTCGAAAATGGGGCGTTCAGAGAAGCTGTAGACGCGGTCGCCGTAAACGGATACCCAGTCCGGGCAGTGATCACCGCGCTCAATTGCCAGCCCCCTGCTAACTTTGATCCGATGCCGGATTGAATCCAGCGGCGTCCTTTTCCGAAAGGCAGATCGAAGATTTCTGTCGTTGCGAACAAGTGCCGGATGTCGGTCGACTGCGGACCGCGATTCAGGCGATAGTACTGCGGAATCGCGACGAAAGGATTAATCGAATAACCCAGTGCCTTGCTGAACGTGTACGTTGCAGTGATCTGCGCTCCGGCAAAGCGACCCTGAGCTCGCGTTTGCAAGGAATCGTAGGTGTTTGTTCCCAGCGTGCCGATGTATTGCGTCGAGGCAGTACGGTTGATCGGAGGGCGATTCAGCTGTTCGCCCGCGGTGCCGCCGTTGATAGGCGACCAGTTCATCTGGAGGTTGTTTTGTGGATCCACGTCGCGGGACGCCACGTATCCGGCAGACATGAGCCAGGATCTCACCTGCTGTTCAATCGTGAAATTCCAGGTCTGGATATACCCACGGACGTAATTGTCGTTGTTATAAGTAGACAGAGCCAGAGATCCAGGGACTGGTATAGTGCCTGAGCTGATGTCCGGCGGAGTGACGCCGGGCAATCCAGTGCGGAAGGTGGTCGCGTAGGAAAAGCTATTCGGCGGCTGCAAAACCTGGCTGTACACATAAGGGAAATTGCGGCCGCCGAGGCTGGTAAAACCGAGAAAAAGGATAGGGTTTGTGGACGTGCTGTAGCCAGTGCGGATGACCGTGGATGACCCAAGCCGATAAGCAATTCCGATGTGCGGATTTACCTTTTGCCGGCCCCGCGTAATCCCGCAATCGGCGGGAGCTGAGCCGATGCCGCAAATAACCATGGTGGAATTTTGAGTGTTGTAGTATTCGATGCCCGTGCCTACTCTTCTGGGGAATTGGAAGTAATCCCAACGGGCCCCGTAGCTCAGGGTAAGCTTCTTCGAGACTTCCCATCGATCACGGATATAGACACCATAAGATCGGTTGCGGGTAGAGTATTCGTCCGGGAACTGATAGATTTTGCCCGAATCTTGCGGAAGCCCCAACAGGAAAGACGCGAACGCGTTGTAGTCATTGCCTGCCGGCCCGCCTCTTAGCTGCGTGGTGCCTTGAGCAAAGTGAAATCCGCCCGAGCTCGTGATGTAGCTGTTGCTCGGGGTCTGGTATTGCATTTCGTTCGAATCCTGAAGATCCGCCTCGAACCCGGTTCTGATATTGTGCGTGCCCTTGATCCAGTTCACGTTAGCGACGAAATTCTTCTCAGGGTCAGAGTATCGTTGCGGCTGAAACGTATTCGCCGGTCCAAGAGTGGTGAAGCCGTCAATAGCCAGTTCCGGAAGCCCGCCTTGCTCCAACTGCTTCTGCTGCGGTAAGCCCGCCGTCGATAAACCAGGAATGCCCAGGAGAGTAAACCCAAGGTTCTTATCCTGGTTGGGCTGGTTGCTATACATGTTGATTCGCGAGTAACCAAAGTAAGCGTCAGCGATCAAGCGCGGACTGAACACGTATGTTGCCGAGAGAGTGCCGCTGTAGACGTTCGCGCCGCCCACCCCGACTGAGATATTGCTGGGGCTTACAGACGGACCGCCCAGCAGACCGAATATTTGAGGGTTGTACCAATCGCCGAAATTCATTCCGAAACGAGCGAACATACTCAGCTTGGAGCTGGGATTCCATGTCAACTTAGAGTCCACCTGATCGCGACGCGAGCCGCTATTCCCCTGATTTCCGGAAGAAAGAAAGTTCTGCCCAAGGCCGAGCGCGCCAGTTCCAGGCCGACTGGGATCCGGCCAAACTCCCGTTGCCAGGAGCGCTCGGACGCCGGGGTCAATTCGAGAGGAAGGAATGATGTTCCCGGCGAACGGAGTTCGTCCCGAGCCGTCCGCCAACGTGGTGCTGAGCGGATCATAGATCCGCGTAGGAGATGCTGATAAATCGCCGGCTTTCATAAGCTGCGTAGGCACTTGTGCCTGCACAGCATTCCCTTGTATTAGATGGTTACCCTCATAGCTGGCGAAGTAAAACAGCTTGTCCCGCACAATGGGACCGCCGATCGTCCCGCCGAACTGATTGTTGATGAAGGGCAACTTCGGCTGGGCACGGTTTGCGACCCACTGATACGCCTGCAGGGACTTGTCCGAGTGATCCTCGAAGAGTGAGCCATGAATCGCATTCGTCCCGCTTTTCACTGTGACGTTGACATAGGCTCCGCCTGAAGTCTGATCGGCGTCAAAGGCGTTCGTTGCCACGTTTACGTTCTCGATAGCTTCTAGTGAAGGAACGTACAGAATGACGTCTGAAGCGGCATAGTTGCGTGTGCCGGCGCCGTCGATTCGGGTATCGTTGGCATTCACATTTCCCCCGTTCACGGTGAAAGCAAGAGATCGACTGGAATTAGCGCTGAACGAATGGGAGGTCTGGGGCGGCGATACTCCAGGAATTGTCGTAAACAACATCTGATAGTTACGCCCAATCGGCACTGGGAGCTCTTTCAAACTCTTGCTCGTGAGTTCAGACCGGACATCAGCGCGGTCCGCCTGCAGAGTTGCCGCTTCCGCGGAAACGGTGACAGTCTCGTTCACTGACCCGAGTGAGAGTGTTACGTCGGCCCGCGTGACCGTTTGGGCAGTGACCGCGACATTTGTGCGCGTGTACTTCTGGAACCCAGGCGCAGTCACCGAGACGGAATACGTACCCGGAGGTAAGCCGGGCAGTGAATAAAGACCATCCGCGCCCGACGTAGCGTTCCGAACAAAGCCGGTGGCCTGATCTGCGGCAACAACCGCAGCTCCGACGACTGCCGCCTGACTCGAATCAGTGACGTTTCCGTCGATTGAGCCTTGCAAAAGTTGCCCGTATCCGAACCCAACTGAACACAATGTTAAAAGGAGCCAAGATGCAGCTCTGGTTATGTGGTGTAATTTGCTAAACTCCACGATCAGTCCCGTCCCCACCAAGTGATTAAACTTACGATCTCTGGATCATATGAAGGCCAGACCAATATGTCAACTGCATGTTGATCTTTGAGTAGCGCGAGCGTGAGGGTCACGTGCTCGGGCTAACTCTCAACAGACGCCCAACTTCTTCTCTAGTTCGAAGTCTTGCTTTGAGAAGAGCTGATCTTCTTGTAAGCCGCGTTCACAGCGGCTTGATTCCGCTTTTCGTCGTCCGACCAAGGCTTGTACCGCGTCCAGTCGATCTGCTTGTAGATATCCTCGGGGCTTTGTCCTTTCGCGAGTCCAGCCCGAACCGCTTCGAAGACTGCCGACAGATACGCACGCTGGCCTTTAAGCGCATCGGCCGTACCGTCGCGTCCGTGTCCGGGGACAACGATGGCCGGGTTCATACCCGCCAGTTTGTCCAGGATCTTGAGCCAGCCCTCGGGACTCATGCCCGGGTCACCAAGGTTGTTTTGTGCTCTCGTGGTGCAAAGATCGCCGGTGAAGACAATGCGTTCCGCTGGAAGCCACGCGATCACGTCACCACGGGTATGACCTGGCCCGACCCGAATGAGTTCAAGGCGCCGGGAATCATCCTCGATCGTAAGAGCATCCTTGAACGTCAACTGGGGATGCACTAATGGATATTGCTTGAGACTCTGCTCTCCGACTCCCTTGTCGTTTGCCCATGATTTCGTATTCCTGTCGCGTGAATCTTGGGCAGTCGCGTCAGAGCTGATAATCGTGGCTCCGGCCTCGGCAAACACGCCATTTCCGAAGCTATGGTCCCCATGGTAGTGGGTATCAACGACGAAGCGAATGGGTTTCTGCGTCGTCTGTTTAAGGTCCTGGATTATTGCTTTCGCACCCCAAGGGAAATTTGCGTCAATCACCACAAGGAAGTCTTTGAATTCGATCCAGCTGGTCGTGGCGATAATGCGTTTTTCATCTTCCGACTGCCGATAATAAACGCCAGGTGCAACCTGGTGAACCAGAGGAGGTAGCGCGGCGGCCAACTGCATACCTGCCGCCAAAAGAAGAAGTAGAGCCTTCATTTTTAGTCGATCCTTAAGATATCGCTAGGGTCTGGAGCCAGCGCTCACCGGAGAGTTTTGTCCCAAGTATCTTGACAGATAATCCACAACTGTTTGGATTTCATCCGGAGAACCCGTTGCGCCGCGCTGGACCATGTCACCCACAAAAAGCCTCCATTCTTCACGTGTCATTCGCAACTTGGAAAATGTCTCAATGCCGTGACATTTATTACAAACCTTCATCAGCACCTGCTTCTCTTTGCCTTCGGGCAAAACGACGGGCGCCGTAGTTACAGGAGGTTTTGACAAAGGTTTGGCTTGCGACGTAGGAGTCAATTCAGTCGTCGAAGTAGTCTGCGGAATTTCGCGATCGGAAAGGGCAAATGCGATGAGGGCGTCGGCATTGTTGGTTGAAGTGTTGCCTACGTTTCTTAGATGGTCCGGACCGCCGGCCGCGATGACCACGTACTGCTTGCCATCACGCCCGACATAGCTCATCGGGGTCGCATTGCCCGTGGCATCCAGTCGTGCAGTCCAGACCTCCTGGCCGGTACGGGAGTTAAATGCCCGGAACCGAGAATCATTGGTGGCGCCAATGAAAACGAGCCCTCCCGCGGTTGCAAGTGAGCCTCCGGCATTCGGTGTTCCCCAATTCCTGAGACCCTGCGCCTCGAGCTCATCGTAACTTCCAAGCGGCACGCGCCAGGCGATGTCTCCCGTATTGGTATTAACCGCACTTAGCTCACCCCAAGGCGCTTGCTGACACGGATATTGTTCGTTGTCCAAAAAGCGAGCGTAACCGCTCTCGTTGCGGTAAGGCATGGGCGATCCCGGTGGTGAGGGCGCCATGTGTCCGATTGCCCCCATGTTGCTGGTGTTTACGAAGACATACGAGAGATTGGGGTCGAAGGAAACGCCGCCCCAGTTGCCACCGCCCATTGCCCCGGGAAACGTGAGAACGGGCTGCAAGCCGAAAGGAGTATAGAGACTGCCATGGATGTACTTATCGAATTGCTCCGCGCAATATTGCTGCGCTTGAGGAGTCCGCTTGCTCAGTTCGTCTCGCGTGATGGCGGTGGTTCGAGCGAGTGGCGGCGGCTTCACCGGAAAAGGCTGGGTGGGCCAAGACTCTTCGCCGGGCACTTGGCTCTTGGGCACTGGCCGTTCTTCCACTCCGAACACCGGTTTGCCCGTTTCGCGATCGAGCACAAACAGTAAGCCCATTTTCGTGATCTCTGCGATGGCGGGAATGTTTTTCCCGTCCTTCTTTGCCGTGACGAGTGTGGGAGAGCCGGTGACATCGTAATCGAAGATGTCGTGGTGCACCATCTGGAAATACCAGCGCATCTTGCCTGTCGCTGCATCCAGGGCCACCACTGAGTTGGCGTAGAGATTCGTTCCCTTGCGATCGGCGCCATACCAGCTATCGGCGGGATTTCCGGTCGGCAGGAAGACAAGCCCCCGCTCTGCATCGACAGTTATGTTGCCCCAGAGGCTCGGCCCTGCCCGATCCTTCCAACCATCCGGCCCCCATGTTTCGTTTCCCGGCTCTCCGGGTTGAGGAACGGTGTGAAAGCGCCAGACTAGCTTTCCCGTCTTGATGTCGAAAGCCCGCGGGTCCCCGCTCGGACCATGGCTAGGCCCTTCGGGCGTACTCGGACCAACGATGGCCAGATTCCTGTAGATGGCGGGAGGCGAACTGACGGAATAGCTGGACCGTGGATACTGATCGGCAACTCCGATTCGGAGATCCACGACGCCGTTGTCGCCGAAACTCGAGACGACGGCACCAGTCTTTGCATCGAGCTCGATCAAACGCGCGTCTCCTGTAGCAAGGATGAGACGAGGTGCTGTTTCGGCATCGCCCGGCCAGTAAGCGACTCCGCGATGATCCCTTGCCCGAGTTACATGGGGGTCGTAATTCCAAACTTCCTTCCCAGTCTCCGGCTCCAATGCTATGACGCGGCAATTTTGGCTCGTGATGTAGAGGAACCCATTCGCATAAACGGGGAGCGTCTCAAACTGCCGACCTTTTTCCCCGGTGTGAAAACTCCAGGCACGGGCCAAACGATTCACATTGGCAGGCGTGATCTGGTTCAGGGGGGAGTAGTGCATAGCCGCGTTGTAGTTGCGCTTCGCCTCTTCTGCACTGGAAGTCCCGCAACAGGTGACAAGAAGGAGGACCATCGCTACCAGCGGCGTTCTCATGGGATTGCGGGCTTCCGACTGTGTTGATTTACGCGCGATTCTTGCGCGAGCGACTGAGTACTTTGGCACGGGCGGTTGGTAAGGCCAATATCTTATCAATGTCGAGCTCGAGTCCACTGTACGGGACGAATCTGGAAGCTCGCCCGTCCTGGGAGCGCTCTCATCAAGAGCTCTGTGGCCCAAAACCGGCCCATTGCAGCGATGATATGGGCGCAAAAACGAATCACCTCCAAGCTGTCGCCTTGCTCGAAAGCGTGGTCAGGCCACTATACTGTTTCTCAGTACGGCGGACGAAAGAGGGAACGACTTATGAAGAGCGACTTCAATCGGCGGCAGTTCATCAGGAGTGCCACATCATCTGCAATTCTCGGCGTTGGGACGAGCCGTGCGGCCAACGTAAGCGGCGTCTCTCTTGTTGTCGATCCCAAAGACCGGATCGCCGGGAGTTCGGAAGCGCGGTGGGCAGCGGGCCAGCTGGAGAAGGCGCTTTCAGCCCGTAGCGTTTCCGTCACACGCTGCGCTAGCCCTAAGGAAGCGAAAGCCGGAGACCTCTGCATCGTTGCTTCGGGTGCGAACTCCCCACTGGCTCGCGGCATGTTGCGATCCAGCCGAATGACGGTTGCTCAGGTGCCCGAAGCTCTCGCCTTAGTCGCCTCGACGCTCGACGGACGCAAGTCGATACTCGCCTGCGGGTATGATCCGCGGGGTCTTGTATACGCGCTCCTGGACCTTTCGGATCGTGTCGAACATGCCGATGATGCACTCGCGTCGCTCCAAGCTGTGACCTCGACGGCAGAACGGCCGGCTAATCGTATCCGGAGCATGATGAGACTCTTCACGAGCGATGTGGAAGATAAGCCTTGGTACAACGACCGCGAGATGTGGCCGGCCTATCTCACCAATCTTGCAACCCAAAGATTTAACCGGTTCCAGCTCGCCTTCGGGATCGGATACGACTTCATTCGCCAGGTCACAGACGGCTATTTCCTATTCACCTATCCGTTCCTTGTTTCAGTCCCGGGATACAACGTACGCGTTCCGCAGCTGCCGGACGCGGAACGCGATCGAAATCTGGAGCTGCTGAAATTCATCAGCCAGGAAACCGTTGCGCGCGGGATGGAGTTTCAGCTCGGCCTTTGGATGCATGGTTATGTCTGGATCGATAGTCCCCATCCGAATTACACAATCGAAGGGCTTACAGCCGACACACATGGGCCTTACTGCAGGGACGCCGTTCGGATGATTCTGAAGGAGTGTCCCGCTATCAGCGGAGTGACATTCCGAGTTCACGGGGAAAGTGGAGTCCAAGAGGGCAGCTACGATTTCTGGAAAACAGTTTTCGACGGCGTCGCGACCTGCGGACGCAAAGTAGAGATCGATATGCATCCCAAGGGCATGGACCAGACCATGCTCGATGTGGCGCTGGGGACGAAACAACCCGTCAAAGTGTCGCCCAAATTCTGGGCTGAGCATATGGGCATGACCTATCATCAAGCCGATATTCGGGAGTTGGAACGACCGAAAGAAGGTCGAAACACCAGTGGCCTGATGAAGCTGAGTGCCGGATCTCGCAGCTTTCTTCGTTACGGCTATGGAGACTTGCTAGCCGAAGATCGTAAATTCGGCGTGATTCATCGTATTTGGCCCGGCACGCAGCGACTGCTGCTTTGGGGCGATCCCAAGAGCGCAGCCGCCTATTCACGCGCTTTCAGTTTCTGTGGAAGCGATGGAGTTGATATTTGCGAACCTCTATCGTTTAAGGGCCGCAGAGGCTCCGGCATCGCAGGCGACCGATGTGCCTATGCGGACACCACGCTCCGACCTCGATGGGATTGGGAGAAGTATCTCTATAGCACGCGCGTTTGGGGTCGGGCGCTTTACAATCCGGATTGCGATACGGAGGTCTGCCGACGCTACACGCAGAAGAACTTTGGAAATGGGGCTCCGCACATGGAGGCCGCGCTGGCAAGTGCCAGCCGCATCTTACCGATCATCACGACGGCTCACGGCACATCGGCGGGCAACAACACGTATTGGCCGGAGGTTTACACGAATCAGTCCCTGTTCGATGCAGAGCACTGGCAGCCGTATAACGATACGCCATCGCCCAGAGTTTTCGGCAATGTGAGCCCTCTCGATCCGCAACTCTTCTCGCGCATCAACGATTTCGCCGATCAACTCCTCAGCGGAAAATGTGATGGCAAATACTCGCCCTTGGAAGTGGCCCAGTGGCTTGAGGACTACGCCCGGACAGCAAGGGAGCAACTCACGGAAGCGAAAGCGTCTTCTAAAAACAGAGAAACTCCCGCGTATCGCCGCTTGATCATCGATGTGGGGATCCAAGCCGGTATCGGGGAATTCTTCGGCGCGAAAATCAGGAGCGGCATGCTCTATCGCGTCTATGAAAAGACTGGACATCCCGCCGCTTTGGAGGCCTGTCTCGCGCAGTACCGGAAGGCCCGAGCAGCTTGGGCAGCCCTCGCGGACGAAGCGAAAGGCGTTTACATGTCCGACATCACGGTTGGCGAACACCAGCAATTGAGAGGACATTGGCTCGATCGCCTTCCAGCTATTGACGGGGACATAGCAGGGCTTCAGGCAAAGCTGGCAACCGGCAAAGCGGCAAATTCGGAACCCAAGGCGACTGAAACTATAAAGGCACTACTTGCTCGTCCGGAGCGTCGCACCGGTACGTGTAGCCATGTTCCGCCGGCCCGGTACAAACGCGGCGGAGGTGTTAGCATCGCGTGTTCACTAGACAAGCGACCCGCTAGCGTGTCCCTCTATTACAGGCACGTGAACCAGGCGGAGCGATACAAGTCCGTCGTTATGGACGCTCATGACAAGCAGTTCCGCGCAACAATTCCAGCAGACTATACTGACTCACCCTATCCGCTCGAATACTATTTCGAGGTAACGGAAGCACCGGACAAGGTCTGGCTGTATCCCGGATTTTCACCCGAGTTAACCAATCAGCCATATTTCGTCGTGCGCCAGACGTAATCCGTTTCGACGAAGCTTTTTCGGCGCCTCCCGCATAGACAGGAAATCTGGCGAACAATCTCGTACGCCACCCGTTCAACTTTTCACGGCTCCCGGCACTTCCCTGCAAGCTGCACCCCGTTGCAATAGCCCCCGGGGGTATGCTACACATAGGGGCATGGGGTATTCGGATTGAATACTTCCAATTCGTTCAGGCGGGACTCCCATGCAATCTCAAGCGTCTAAAAGAATCGTTACCAAAACGCGGAACGAGAAAGCAGTCCGCGTAATGCCTGACAGCGAACCGCGGAAAGCGGTTGCGGTCGATCCGGAAATCAAAACCGCGAATCTGAATCGACTACGCCGGATTGAAGGCCAGATCCGGGGTCTGCAAAAGATGGTCGAAGAGGACCGCTACTGCCCGGACATTCTGATCCAGATCTCGTCGGTGCAAGAGGCGTTGCGTGGCATCGGCAGGGCGCTGATGCGGAATCACCTGCAGCACTGTGCCACTGACGCGCTAGCCAAAGGAAGCCGGGAGCAGGCGGCAGAAACATACGACGAGCTGCTCGAGTTGATCTATCGCTACCTACGCTAGAGAACAAGTTGGAGCGAAAGGAATTTCTCCATGCAAAAACCGGAAGCCAAATACACGTCAGATGACAAGACAGACCGCGCGCTGGACCCGGTGTGTGGCATGACCGTTGATCGCGAACGTGCGGCGGCCGTCCAAGAATATAACGGGCAAACCTTCTACTTTTGCAGCCGATCGTGTGCGGAAAGGTTTCGGGCGCACCCGGATCGGTACGTGCCGTCATCCACGCCCGCTACCCATCAGGATCCGGTCTGCGGAATGCAGGTGACGCCTGAAAAGGCAGCGGACCAAGTCCAGCACCACGGCAAAGATTATTACTTTTGCAGCAAAGGATGCGGGCAGAAATTCCGTGCCGATCCGAACAAGTACCTGAAGCCGGGTGATGCGACTAAACCGGCTGTGTCCGAGTCCGCGAATGCGCAAGAGTACACCTGCCCGATGCATCCCGACGTCCGGCAACCAGGACCTGGCAGTTGCCCGGAGTGCGGCATGGCACTGGAACCGGCAACGATCACCGCTCCCGCAGCGCGCGTCGAGTACACGTGCCCCATGCATCCGGAAGTGGTGCGGCAGGAACCTGGTGCATGTCCGATCTGCGGGATGGCTCTTGAACCAAAAGCGATCGTTGCGGAAGAGAGCAATCCGGAATACGACGATATGCGACACCGGTTCTGGGCGAGCGTTATTCTCAGCATCCCCTTGCTGTCCGTCATGATCTCGGACATGATACCTGGCCAGCCGTTGCACCATGCGCTAGGCAAAGCACTCGTTTGGCTCCAGTTCGCAGTGGCTACGCCGATCGTACTTTGGGCCGGCTCGCCGCTGTTTCAGCGCGCCTGGGCGTCAGTCGCACATCGCAGTCCGAACATGTTTACGCTGATCGGGATCGGCACAGGTAGCGCTTATCTCTACAGTGTGATCGCTGTGTTGTTCCCGAAACTTTTCCCACAAGCGTTTCGGGAAGCGAATGGACCGCTGGCCGTTTACTTCGAGCCGGCAGCATTCATCGTCACTCTGGTCCTGCTCGGACAGGTTCTGGAACTGCGAGCGCGAAGTAAAACGAATGGTGCGATCAGGGCATTGCTCGGCCTCTCTCCGCATACGGCGCGCCTGGTCGATGCGACCGGAAACGAGAAGGATATTCCACTGGAGCACGTTCGAGCCGGCGATCGCCTCCGAGTGCGTCCGGGGGAGAAGGTTCCGGTTGACGGGACAGTGCTCGCGGGCAATAGTTCGGTCGATGAGTCCATGATCACCGGGGAGCCAATCCCGGTTGAGAAGAAAAAGGGCAGCAAAGTTACTGGAGCTACGGTCAACGGCACGGGGTCGTTCGTCATGGAGGCAGAACGCGTAGGCACCGACACGCTGCTAGCGCGTATCGTCAAGATGGTGAGCGACGCGCAACGCACGCGCGCTCCGATTCAGCGCCTCGCCGATCAGGTTTCTGCGTGGTTCGTACCCGCCGTGCTCATCACTGCCGCCCTCACGTTTATCGCGTGGAGCATCTATGGGCCGGAGCCGCGAATGGCGCACGCCCTTCTCAACGCGGTCGCCGTTTTGATCATTGCGTGTCCGTGCGCACTCGGGCTGGCCACCCCGATGTCCATCATGGTCGGTACCGGTCGCGGGGCTTCGGCGGGAGTTCTGATCCGGAACGCAGAAGCGCTCGAGGTGCTCGAACGGGTAGACACGCTGGTTATTGACAAAACAGGCACACTGACGGAAGGCAAGCCGAAGCTGATGACCGTCGCGGTAGAGCCTGGCTTTGACGAGTCGGGACTATTGGCCTTTGCCGCGGCTGTCGAACAGGCCAGTGAGCATCCATTGGCCAGCGCCATTATGGCAGGCGCGAACGATCGAGGTGTCGTTCCCGAGCTCGCTGAAGATTTTGAATCGATCACCGGCAGGGGCGTTCGCGGACGTGTCCGCGGGCACGTAGTTGGCATTGGCAACACAGAATTGGACCCCGACACCTGGGCGTCGAATCAGGTTCTCACGGCAAAGGCGGACGAATTGAGGCGGGATGGGCAAACGGTCATGTTTGTGTCTGTTGATGGCCATCCGGCTGGAATCCTCGGTGTCGCCGATCCGATCAAGGCGACTACGGCCGAGGCTATACAAGTGCTCCATCAGGATGGCGTACGCATCGTTATGCTGACGGGGGATCACCGCGCAACCGCCGAGTCGGTTGGGAGAACACTTGGTATCGACGAGATCAAGGCGGAAGTTCTGCCCACTCAAAAGCACGAAGTAGTGCGGAGTCTGCAGAGCGAAGGGCGAACGGTCGCGATGGCCGGCGACGGGATCAACGACGCGCCGGCACTGGCCGCCGCAAGTGTTGGCATTGCGATGGGAACGGGGACCGATGTCGCAATCGAAAGCGCAGGGGTCACGCTGGTCAAAGGCGACCTCCGCGGAATCGCGCGGGCAAAGGCACTTAGCCGGAACACTATGCGCAACATTCGGCAGAACCTGTTCTTCGCTTTCATCTACAACATCCTAGGCGTGCCGATCGCGGCCGGCATTCTGTACCCCTTCTTCGGAATCCTCCTGAGTCCGGTCATTGCAAGTGCGGCTATGACGTTTAGTTCCGTGTCGGTTATCGCTAACGCATTGCGACTGCGCAATGTTCGTTTGTAAGGCCTTCCGCCACATCGGACTGACTTAGAACCTAAGTCAGCCCGAGTTCGCGTAGAGCTTCGCCACACCCACCCAGGTTCGCGAGTCTCATCTCCGCGTACTTACGTGACAGCACCACACCGGGCGCCCCGGCTCTGTAGGCCGCGAGCACCGCAGCTTTGACGTCCGCCGGTTGGGTCCGCTTTTGATTCATCGCGGTTGGGATGTCGACGTCAATTCCCGGGTAGATCGGAATTGCGCCTTTTACTTCGGCAATGGCTCGTTCAGTTTCGCGGCCAACGTATGCGGCAGAGAGGCCCGTCGTTGGAAGCTTGTCCAGACTTGGCTCGCCCTGCAGCCCGAGCTCTTTGTAGTGCATCGAAAGGACTTCCTCCGGCGTGAAATCCCGGTAGATCGTCGATTGCACGTTGCGGATATATTGCGCGAGTCTTGGGCCGGCACAATTGTTATACGGGCAGGGTTTCAGATAGTCCGAAAAGTTCGCCAACCGAGCATAGTTCTGCTCCGCCTGGTAGAACGGACTGATCGTCACCAGGTGCATGATGTGCCAGCCCACCTGTGCCCGGGGATTTGCTTCTTTTACGGTGCCGTACAGTAAACCATACACTTCCTCCTGGCTGCGGAACCATTGCTTTTCCCACGCCAGAATCTCGGGATACTCCAAGACCAATCGCCAGAACGAGACGAAGCTTCCGTCCGACTGCTTCGGCTGTTTTATGGCAGCCTCCACCCACTGATCCAGCGCGATGTATCCTTCTTTCGCGCGCCCCACGTTGATTCCGTTTTCGTGTCCCTTCCGCTCGCAGTAAGCGCAGAAGCAGTTGATGGAACGGCGGCGGCCCATTTGGCCGAAGTGGGCTTCAATCGTGGTGTTGAGCGGACCTTGACGCTCCGACTCCCACATCATTCCGTCTAAATCGTTGTTCCGGAACCAATCGCCAACAAGGGAAACCAGGAAAGCGCGGGCATAGGGATTGTTGAAGCAGGTGCTGCGGCTGGTCCTCCCATAGACGTCAACTTCGGCGATTTTCTCGAAGTTCGGCATCAGACGTGGGTTGTACGACTCTTCGAATAGCGCGTAGGTCTGCATGCCTCGCGCTTTCGCCTTGGGAGTTACATCAGCCAGAATGTCGAAGTCGCCCAACTCCGGCGCACGGATGTCCTTGATGACCGAATTGGCATAAAACTCCGGATGAACTTTGGTATAGCTTCCGCCATGAACCTGATCGTATTCCTGCCCGCCGTGGTCCGGCAGAGGGGTCGGGCGTGTCTGACGGCCGGCAAGACCCGTTCCATAGGTCAATACCGTGGACATGAGCACATTGACACCGGCTCTTTCCTGGATCGTGTCCAGACACTTGTCGACGCCCTCATCCACAAAAGAGCGCGCGCCAATCTGGAGTGCGACGAACTTCTTCCGTGATGAAGAAGCGGGCGCATCCCTATTCTGAGAAGCGCTGCGGGCCGTTTCGCTCCTGCCTGCCCGAGCCGTCAAGCGCCCGCCCGCAGCCGAGGCTAGAGCCGGCAGTCCCGCTATTCCTTTCAGTAGATCGCGTCTGGAGCTTTCATTTTGCTTCCCGGTTGAGTCATGCATAGGTTAGTAGATAAGGTTCGTTCAAGTGTGGCGATGACAAGAGCGCTTCTAGCGCCTGCGCTGATGTTGATGGTCGCCATGTCAGAAATGCAGTTTCGCAGATAGCTGGATGATGCGGGGATCGGCTGCACTTGTTAGCCGACCGAAGTTCGCTGACGTGAGCGTAGTGCTCGGATCATTGAAATTCGGGTGATTCAGAACGTTGAAGAATTCAAAGCGAAGCTCGAATTCCTTGCTCTCCACAAATCGGACTCGCCGCCCGACTCCGAGGTCGAAATTGACGAACGAAGGTCCTAAAATGGTGTTCCGTCCCGCATTGCCAAAAGTGCCAAGCGGCGCCTGCGAGAACACGCTTGTGTTGAAAAACCTGCCGATCGTTCGATTGGAAAGAAGCGACGGGCCGGAAACGTTGGGGCGATCGTTGCCGACTCCCGTGCGCGAATTATCCTGGCCGGCGGAAGGATTCAGATAATCGCCCGAATAGGCGCTGAAGATGGTGGAAAATTCCCACCCGCCCACAATTCTTCGAACCCACGGGTTGCTCCAATTAGAAGGAGTGCTGTAGAGGAACGACGTGTTGACGATGTGCCGATGATCATACGTGCAGTTCCCGTAATCGCGATTCCGATCATTGGGAATCATATATTGCGGAAATGCGAGATCGTTTGATCCATCCGCCTGATCGAGGCAATGGGAGAAGGTCCAGTTTGCCAGGATGCTGAAGTTCTGACTGAAACGGTGATTGGCGGAAATAATGATGCCGTTGTAATTTGCAGTGCCGCCCGGATCCGCTTGAGCGATCGAGCCAACCAGCGCTCCCGCATTAGCCGATGGATTCTGGCGGTACAGCACGCGCCGTTGATTTGTGTTCGCAACCGTCGAGTTTGCAGCGCCAAGAAAAACAGCTGGATTCGCTTCCGTCTGATTCCAGATGTGTGTCGTGCTGTTGCCAATGTAAGAAGCAGATATCAGCCAATTAGGCCCGAGTTGACGCTGGACAACCAGATTCCACTGCTGGGTGTAAGGCGTTGGCATCTGGGCTGGCATGTTGATAAACGTTCCGGCCGGAACGAAGAATGCGTTCTTCTGCGGTGGACTAGGAAGCGGAAATGGATCTCCACCCAATTGGCGAAGAGGATCCGCGAAGCCGCCGGTAGGATCCTGCAACGTCACCAGATCTCCAAACGGCGGAACCTGACTAAATCGCTCGGTGTACATCATGATGGGCTGTTGATAGAAAATCCCGTAAGAGGCACGGACCACTGTGTTGGTATTCGTTTGAGGGTGCCACGCCAAGCCGATGCGCGGAGCCAGGTTATTCCAGTCCCTGTTGGCGAATGACTTCGGAATGCCAGGATCGCCAAAATAGAAAAATCCCGG
>Ga0308176_10000385_pt1 | contig 28500 bp, 32 predicted proteins | sample PhyCR2_3_FD_203890 | JGI IMG/M metagenome (GOLD analysis project Ga0308176, IMG submission 203890) | Soil microbial communities from UC Gill Tract Community Farm, Albany, California, United States - DLSLS.C.R2 | ecosystem: Environmental > Terrestrial > Soil > Agricultural land | place: USA... | reverse complement strand
ATCATAACTATAACCCTATTTATCTTGATGATTTATCTATATTGTCACAATATCGGTATTTGTTCTTATCTGTTATTAGTTTTCTTTTTATCTTAGTTTTTATTATAATTCAATCTTTAGGTTATAACATTACCACATATTCCTCTTATTTAACGTATCCTTATTTGAAAGAAGAAGTTCGTAAAATTTTAGATACTTGGAGCGATTCTTTTATGGGCGATCTTGCTATTTGGTTAACAAACAAAATGGCTGATCATAAAATTTTTAAGGTATCTTTATTTTTTTCCGCTTTTTTATTATTTTATGCATATCGTTTATTATTATCATGCCTTTTAATAGGCTTTTGTTTTTTCAGTCAGGATTTACGTTCCATTATATATTTTATACCTTTTAAATTTATTTTTTGGATATTGGATTTTGCTTATTATTATTATAAAACATTTTTTATGGCTAATTATAATTATATCAATGACTTGCTTATAATATCTTTAAAAAATCCTTTAACATCAGCTGAATTAGATTCGTTATTATTTACACGTGAATTTAAAGATCTTAGTTTTACGTTAAGTGCAATTGCTAGAAAAAATGGTTTGTCTGATTCAGATTTATCTTTTACGGTAAACACTTGGTTGCGTATAATCCATATTAGAAGTTCTTTTGTTTTTTATCAACAAGTGTGTAATTATTTTTCCATATTATTACTAATATTAAACTTTTTTTGTTGGTCTTATATTACCTATTATTTTTTCTTCGATAACACTATTATGGCTACTTTATGGCTTGTAATTAAACGTTCTTTTCATAACACACGTACTTTATATGCCCCACGTGATGCAAGATTTTTTAATAATGAAAGAGCACAAAATCAATTGCGTTTAGCAACTGCTGGTAAATATGGTCCAGGTCATCCTGTTATTGGTGAAAATACATCAGAAGGTTACAGAGTTGATGGTTATGCAACCAATGATCCTAAACGTGGCGTTGAAATTCTTTCTAATAATATTAGTCCTATTAGTAAAAAACAAGGACCTCAATATTTTGTACCTTTTGATGAGCCTATCACTATGCCAACAGCTGATTTCCGTCCCCCAATATCAGGTTCAGAAACTAAATTAGCCGAATCTGGTGTTGAAACAAAAATTAAAGAATCTTTGGAAAAAGATGTTAAAGAACATGATTCTGTTTAAAAAAATCATCCGGAAAAAGCTCTTTCGCCAAGGGAACAATTTTTAGCACATTATGTGACTTCTTAAATAATAGACATGATTACATAGATGACCATTATTTCGTGGAAATGGTAAGAATATACGCATTTGGACCTTCTCCTAGCGGACATGTTATGCCTCACTTTAAGAAGGAAGAGCCAGAACAAATAAAGGTATATTTAACAGAGCATATGTCATTATTAAAGCTCTCAATTTACTACAAAATGGAAAAGAATGTTAATCAAGAAGATCTATTATCTTTCAATTTCTTACCTATATCAAAAATAATCAATAAAGAAGCATCTCAATTCCTCAATATGCCACTTTCTAAAAATACGTATTCATTATTGTTATTGTATCTAACATCTGTAACACAAGCACTAACGCTTTATTTGGCACAAATGACTGTTAAGCACAAATAAAAAAGAGAAATTGGTTTGAGTCTTTCTCCACAAGTTCTTTGATTACAAATGTTTATCCTGTAAGGCAAATCACTCTATAATCCGCGATGGGTTTTTGTTGATGATAATAGCCAGGCTTATTCATAAGTCGAATTCGAAAGCTTTATTACACACTATTTTTACCCTCTTATTTTTTATAATTTTCAAACGTATTTTTTAAATCAAACCATGAACGATAACAACAATATTTTCGATGAACTTTTGAAATATACAGACACTGTGAATCCGACACAAAGTAATGAAGATAATACTAAAAATAAAATTACAACAAAAACTTATAAAACTAATAATAAGAAAACAGATACCGTGAAAGCCAAATATGAGCGTCGAACCAACTATCGTAAAGAAAGAGATGAATTGAATAAAAATAAAAGAATTATAGAGAATAAATTAACCCCAATCTTACAACAATTAGCTGTTCACCTAAATGCCATGCCTAAGAAAACGGTAAATATACAATTTAAACCAGATTTTGAACGTACTACTCATAAATTAACAATAACATTGAAAAGATCACGGTAAATAGAAGGATGAGACAACGTATAAATAAACCAAATCTTGATTAAGAAATATTTAGAGGATTTTAGTAGATTAAAGGATCCGGAATATGATTCAATAATGGGTCAAATTACAAAAGAAGCTTTTTCTCATCACAAAATAAAAGACCAAGTTAGGACATTATACGAGATAATAGGACCCTTATTGAGTATAAATTATACAGCATTTGACGAGATATTGCATGAGATATATGAGAAAAAATATAAGAAACAAGCAAGTGAAGAGGAATATTTAGACTTACTCATGAGTATAGATGACGAACATAGAAGAATTATTTTCAATAAACAACCCGCTAGCGAAGAATGACACGACGGTTGCAATAGACCCTAAAGTAAATGATGAAATAAACACTTTAAGTAATGCATACCAGGATTTTGATGATGTGCCAACAAGTGAAGAGCTTGATCGTCAAGCATCACTGGTAATACTAAATACAATAATGCAACCTAGCGAGGATTTGATAACTAAATATATGAATATATTCAAAAACAAGATATTACCGGTGAAAATATAACAGATGAGTTGATAAGAAATGATCAACAATATTTCTATTATAATGATAAAGCATATCAGTTAGAAGAAAGTCATATCGCTGATATTAGTATAATAATGCACGATTTGTCCAACCCAATGTTATATGATACGGTTGTTAAAGATCGTATACCGACTCTACAAATATTAAAAAAGTATTTAGATAAAATTACCACACAAATAGAAATAGATATGATTAAAGCAATTAAACCCGAAATAACTAAAACTTCCATATTACAAGTTTTTAATTATCTTTACAATAAAGCTTTAACTAATGTTAGTTCTAAAAAACAAATATTCCAAGAAGAGAGGTGTTATTTATTAACATATTTCGTCCACAACAAGAATATAAAAGAAGTATCGGGAATTAAAGAAATAAGCTTAGCTATTGAGAAAATTACACATAAATGGAGTGCACATATTTGTGATATTCTCACATCATTAAACTCCTGCAAAATAAAACAAGTTATTATGGGTAAGGAGAGAACTAATAACCCACATTTAGCTATATTAGCAAAAATAGCAGATACTATACAATTATCTGCTGCCTACTCAAAACCATTACTTTCCACAGTACGTTATGATTGTATGCATACGGTAAAACCCCCTCTGGAGAAGTCCTATTAAACCTAACCTTAAAGAAAACTGATCGACTTGTTTCTAATAATCGATAAAATAGAGAGGTTTAAAAACTTAGTCCAACATTTAAAGATTTATTGACATCTTACAACCATATACCACATAGTATTGACAAAGAGGCTTTAAAAGATTTGATGGAGGTACATAAATTAGCTGTGAATGCCTTCCATACTGCTTATTGGTATAAGCATCCTAGTCTCCTTTTATTTTATAAGATATTTTATTTCATAAACTTAACTCCAATATATGAGAAAAATAAAGATAATCAAGAAACGTTAAGCTTATTCAAATCTTTAATAGATTTCGGGTTAACGTTTAAGAAGGACTTATCACAAGATACTGCGCTACAAAAAGAGTGTAACTCTCATGTAGCATTTAACTATTTGTATAATATCTTTTCCTCATACAAATTAATAATCCAAGGATTATTAAATGATAGTAATCTTTTTTCCATTTTAAGTATTTCTATATAACCAAATACCCAACGCCATAAGGACGACTATGTACAGAAACATACTTTTTACAATTGCAAGGTTTTAAATTATCACGTGCAATAATAACATTTGCAAAGCAACCACAACATACACAAGAAACTTATACTAAATTTTTAGAAATAGCGAAAAAAGAAATACCTAGTACAAGAATACATCCTGATTTACATTCTTTAGAAATGTATAATAAACATAAAAAAGCATTATTTTATAAATACTGTCAAAGTTTATCTATGGTAAAACAACCTACAGATTTACATACCTACCGTTCAAGGGTACTCTGGAAAAACAACTAATATGGTTGAATGATCATACGAATAAAGGTGCTGATGTATGGGTATTGCGTACCAACTTACTTGCTTTATTTAGAGATGATTACGACCATTGTATATATCAAAAAGATGCTACCTCTAGTGGTTTACAACTGATTGGATTATTAATGAATAATAACCATCTATGTCAAATATCTAACGTAGTAGGAGGAGCTTATTGCGATATTTATCAAATAGAAGCGGAAGAGCTTCAACGCAAAATAACAAAATGTAAAGAGTTTATAGAAGGAACTTTTAAAGACTTAATTATAAAGTACTCCAGAGACAACCCAGTAGGTGATTATTTCTTTCAACTCTTAGCAAGTGTTCCTTTCTGGGAAAAGGAAAAGGAATCTCGTTTAAGGATTACAGAAAATATTGAATTATTAGAAAAGAATAATCCTGGATATAAGGGTCTTAAAAAGCAATTAGAAGCACTACCAGTACCCAACGTTAATTTTGACGAGGAGGAAGATGAAGACAAAAAGAATATAGATCCTTTACGCTTACCTTTAGCTAAAATACGTGGGCGCTTAAAATTAACAAAAATTATAGAAAATAATCCCGATTTATCTCCTGTTGTTGCTACTCGAAAAGCTATTAAACAAGTTATCATGGTTTTAGGTTACCAAGCTGGTAAAGATGCTCGTTTAACCCATCTTTATGATTATTATAAAGAACAATTAATCTTGAAAAGTTATGGAAGTATAAATCATGAAGAATTACTTCTTTTATCCAAATTAATAAACACCTTTAATGGAACAAGCTATTCCCGCCAGATTTTACTCCTTGAGATATTTTGGCAAATTATGTAAAGATTTCCTTGAAAACTGTATACAGAAGGATATCGATATTAATATAAAGACTTCCTACCTAGAATGGGACTTCATACGCTATGAACAAAGTATTAGGGCTATTATCTAAAGCACTGCGTGGAAATGCATCTTCACCAACGTTATCGTCGTAACAATCCGTATTGACATCTTGGTAATGTTTTGTTATAAAGGTATCCAAAAACATGTTACCTAGGTTCTGAGATACAGTAGCCGGGCGAAACGACAAATCAGTGTTTTTCCCCTTCTGCAGGGCGTGGTTAACCATAAACGATAGACCTTTCGTTAATTGCTTTATTACAAACTCAGGAGGTAGTGCCCCTCATAGCGGATGTTTTGTTATTGACTCGTCTACTTTTATAGATTCTCTTAAGTTTTCAATTAAATTGGGTCGTTTGTTTAATGTACGGGTTAATGCCTCATCACAGCCTAAGTTTAATTTTTTTTACGTAAATATTTTTTAGGTGTTCTTCACTGTCTAATAAGAATGTGTTATTATTTACTGTAAATATTCGAATATACCCTTTATTTTCAAACTCGTTCGATGGTACTTCGCGTATATTATTTATATTTAAGTAATTAACTATCTCTTTGATTACAGGGGGCTAATAAAGTAGCTAGTGTATTTTCAGTAGCTTGCTTCTGCAAGACTTCCTCATCGGACAGGTCATTGAAAGGCGCTAATGGTTTTATATTCCAGAATGAGCTAGGTGCAGTCGTAGGTGTGGCGTTATTTGGAGGGAGGCTTTCTGCGAAAACTTCCTCGCTACTTGTATGAGATTTAATCTCTTAGGAAGTTGTAGTTTCAGCCTTAACGGTTATTTCATATTCGGGATGCTCTACTTTATTTTGTTTAGTTTTTTCTTTATTAGGTGCCCTCTTGTACAGAAAGGTTTTTATAGTGCGGGTATTTTGCGAAAAGTGCTCTTATACAACGTGAGCGCTAAATTAGGATACAAACTTGTTATGATATAATTATAATCACTTAGGGGTTTTTTTATAAATCTCGGTTGATCTTGCGTTTTCGTCCGGCTTTATAGCTTCAACCGTAATAACTGCTTCTTTATTTAGTCTCTCTCGTAGAATTTGTTGGTGTTTATGATAATTGTCTCGTTTTCGTTTGGTTGCTTGTTCATTTACTTTTTGAATACTGCTATCAGTATCCTCTAAGAATAAAGATTTAGTACTCATTTTATATTATTAAGAGTGTTGTGGGTTTGAAGCATCTCTCATCTAACTTTGTAGAACAACGATTACACATATCCTACCCTGTTTTTATCATAGAAAACTTTAAAGGCTCATTTATGCTAATAACCCTTTCGTAATATTTACGGCAAAGATATCCAGCAAAGGCCGCGTTATTATGGTGCAAACTTGCCCCCTTGATATAAACATTATAACCACAAAATTGCAGTGTAGGACCATAACGTTGATTTAAGAAAGTGTTTTTAAATTATGATACATTTCAATATGTATTGCGTTATTCGTTCTGAATATAGCGAGAAATTGTCATATATTTTAGTTAGTTCATATACTGGGTTATCCGTGCAAGAGGTACAGCAGCAAGGCGTATTTGCTATGGTGCGTAAATTAGGGTAGTATATGAATGTCATATTTGTAGAATTACTTTTATGCGATAACACACAGGTCTCTTATACAGTCCAACGTCAATGGATAAACGTCAACGACAACAACCTTACTGTGGAGGTGAAAAAATGTACTGACTAAGTTTATTTTTATGACTCAGGGAAGCAACCTGTGCTGTCGTAACAATGGCATAGCGACGTTATCAAGTGATATTACGGCAATTACTAATGAGGAATTTGCAAAATGAGAATATTGTTGAAGAGTTAACTGTGGCTAAGCATCAAGGACAAAAACATGATTTAAACGACTAAAGGTACTTTTGCTAATAGTGGTTTGTAGCATAAACGTAATATAAGGTAAATTGATAAAATGTTGTTTATTATTAATAAAAACAGAAAAAGCAATACGAACGTCAGCAAGCGTATAAAAGTGGAACAAATAATTTAGGTCTGTAAAGTAAAAGACCTTTGGACTTCATTAAAAGCGGCATATGGTTCAGTAAAGCTAATAGGTGAAAGATATGATAATAGTCACCCGTACACCTTTGAAACCGTTAGGAGCAATGCCATGTATGGCTGCTTACATAAAACCACCTATAAAGATATTTTGCGAAACTGTCAAGGATAACATGAAATTAAAGGCAATAGTAGTTCTTTAATAGTAACCCTGCTTTTGTTAATTCCTTTGCAACAGGATCGACTGTAGAATCTACGATAATAGCAGGGCCCGGCTGGTTATTAAAAGCTGAGTTTACTTTGCGATTTTTAAAGCAACTATTAAATCATCTATTTTTGTTGGTATAACAGCATTACGATACCCAACGCTACGCTCTAGACCACCATTTAAGAATAAAATGACAAAAGAAGTTTAATCTAAAACGTCGTATGCGCAAAAGTAATGTGGATACTGTATGGACCTTCTTTACGCCATTATCGGGATCTGTAGCATTGTCGTTATATATTTGTTTCAGCAATAAATCAGAAAAGGGTGTGTAATCGCTTACTATGTTAAATAAATAGCAAATATGGGTCTAGTTATGACGGTATAAATAATTATGATAGTGATCCCATTTCCCGATTACAAATAGAAATCTCTAATGCTGTTAGAAGCAAATTAGAGTACTTTACACCTTCTTCAAATCTGCCCTACTTAGATTGACTAAAAGCAGTTATACGTAAAGAAGTTCATGACCAATTAATAAATTTACCGGTCTTTTATCATTTAGAGGTTGAACACTTAAAAAACACTAATCATATTTTAAATCTTTTAATTAAGGAAATGACTGTTAATAGTATATTTGTTCCTGAAGAAGAAAAATTCTTATTACAAGGGAGCATTAATTGTTGAAATTCAATGTCACTTTGAAGGTGTCGACACCTCCACTTATTATCTAGACGAGTCAGAAGTTAAACCTCTTGTGGACAGCATTATTATGCGTTTTCTAGACGACTATGATTAAGTCTATCATGACAAATTAATAGCCAAAATACACAAATAGTCACAGACATAAGTTTAGTAGAAAAAGTGTTAAACAATTTCGATCGTGTGCTCATAATGGAAAACTTACTAAACTGACAGTGTTTATTTATTTTAATCTTTTACCTACCTTAAGAAGATTTTATTGTCCAAGGTTGAGTTATAATCCTTGATCCTATTAGCTTGTATTCTCGTTTTTGATAAAAAGTATACGTCTTTTTTCCCATCTTTCCAACAGCATTTTCAAGAGTTAAGGATAATGTTATTAAACTATCTGTATCCCAATAAAGTAATTGGGATATTAAACGCCTTCTTACGACAAAATCATACATAACCATACGGCTGTAGGCTATTATCGCCATACATACAGCTACATTTTCAACTTTTTTGGAGATAGCATAAGAATGTTGTTCATTATCTACAGAGCGCATTTTCTGATAAATGGCACCGTAAATTGAATTCATTAATAGCTTTATCAATTTTTAAGATGTAAATCAGTTTCAGTTTGTCTCCCATTATATAAACTAGTAACGAAATCATCGAAAACGATATTTTCTTTAAAGCTATAACCATCATAAATCTTTAATAATTGGTAACCGTAATCTAAAGCAAATTTTAACTCTTCAGAAAAACAGATAATATCAAATTCACCTTATGGGAATATAATGCCCATCTCACAGTGTCTATGGGATGATCTGATTGGTAATATTGGCAAACTTAAAATTTCAGGTACTCGAACACGTATTTTATTATGCCATAAAAGTTTAAAGAGGTTTTGTGATCAATATTTGCAATATAACTTGCAACCCCTGTTGGCATAGGGTATTTTGCTATAATTGAGGGGTATAAATTCTTTATATCATAACAATAACATACTTGTTTATCAATGGATTCAATAATTTTAGTACGACCGCCGTAATACGCTTTCCGTATACAAGTATCTCTTTTTCATTTAACTTAACAATTAACTTCGCTGCTTTTTGGTGTTCGCTCATATCAGTAGTATTAAAATGAAGAAAATGAGCAGAATCTTTAAAAAGTCAAGTATTTTATTTTAAGTTGACTAATAACTTTCAAAGTTTTACAGAGAAAAGAGTTTAAATGTTTCATATTTACTACAATCGTTTGTCCTGTGGCTAAATTCAAGAATAGGCCGTGTTTTTTCTTATAATCTAATATTAAATAATAAGAGACGTTCATCTTGTTATAAAGTCAGAATTGTATTCTATATTTATCTTTTCTAATTTATTACTTTTTAAAACTATTTCACTTTTCATTTTTATTCTAGGTAAGAACAGTTTTTTTAGTTTCATTTTTCCCCCCCACTTTTCTGTATATTTAATTTTTATCAGGAAAGAGTTCCCAGCCATCCCGGAATCAAAATCATCCAGATTGCTTTTGTCCAGTTCCTATAAACTCTGGGGATAAAAAAGTTTATAGAGTTAATCTTTTCTTGTTGATCAATACGTCCCCACGCAAGTTCAAATTCTCTTGGAAGGAGCGTTTGCGGTATGAGCAATAATACTTTATGCTTATCGCTTTTATAATGTTCTTTTCATACTTTTTACGTATTATTTTTGATAAACCTGCTGTCTTATATCAACAACATAAACCAAATTTGTTTTTCTCTGCATGGTTTTAAATGTTAGCAGATCATATACTTCTCGAAGAGTTTGACTATATAAAAATTCAGTATAACGAAATAAGGCCAAATTAGCCTTAGCTTTATTAATACTTTTCGCGAGTTTAAACCTTAATCTTTGTTGCCGTGCCATTTTATTCGCAATAGCTTGCAGTAACCGGAATACCCTAAAATTGTATCGCAATTTGGACCCAAATTAACTCTTAATTGATAAATTCTTTTTAACAATATAATGGTTTTTATAAATGGGATTACTTAATAAAATAAGGCTTAAATTACTAGAGGAATTGTTTGGTAAATGAGAAGTTTTACGATAATGATATTAGTGCATATTGATGCTCCTAAAGAAAAAGCTGATTTTCGGCTAATCAATTTGTTACATCTTCAAAGTTTGTTGAAAGAGTAGCAATGAATTAGAAAAATCTTAATAAAGTTAAAGTTTCAATGATTCTTGGGAAGTTCAATAAAGATGTAACCTTATCGTAACGATACGATAATTTCTATAGAACAAGATATCAAAACTTAACCTTTTAAAAATTAAAGCTCGTAGGGTTTATGACAAAACAGATGAATACATAATGCCATAGTCAGCTTTTCTCTAGCGATAGCATTAATTTTTATGTACCCCCTACATAACCAAGACCATGGTAGTATATGCAGACATAAACAAGCACCTAAATATTCTCCCTAAGAAATAAGCTTATTAAAACTAACATTGTAATCAATTACCATCAAAGAAGTCTCTCAACCAACAGTCATGATCACTCTTGAATAAATAATATTTAAGCCTAATAATGTTATACAAGAACCTTTGCAGTAAAAATAAGTGAATCTACAAAAACTTCTTGGAGACAAACAATTACGTTTATTATTCGAAAAAGTGTAATATTATTTTTTATGGGATTATCTAATTTACTTGGAAGGATAAAGGTGAACTAATTTCAAAGCCCGAAGAATACTTACTGAGGTTATCTTGAGGCCTATATGGTGGAGTATTTTGAAGTCGTAGTATATTTAAGCACTTACCTATTTTATTTTACCTATCGTAAATTCTTCTCGGGTTTTTGCGAGATTGGTTTGGTGTTACTGTTTTAATTTCTACTGGTTGAACAGGAGAGTATTCATTGTTATCGGGTAAAGCGTATTTCGCGTTAATCTTCCGAGAATTTTCGTACGCTCAGTTTCTACTCGAATACTATTAAGCTTAAATCTGATTAATTCATACTAAGCTGATAAGCAATTGGAGCCAAGTTCTTTGTACAGTTTAACCATAGACTTAGAGAAAAGGAACCAACCTTATTTACCCCTTATTTTGTAGGTACCAATAAACTAAAAGATGAGCTAAGCACTCTAAAAAGAGATTATGGCATACAAGTCACAAAAATTAAACACATGGCCCAAACATATAATGAAAAACTACCCTTTTACAACATGATGTGCAAAACTTATCAAACTAAACAATACCATTTGTAAGATCCGTAACCTATCTCATGTTTTCTTACTTGCTTAAGTAATATATTATCATAACCTCGTAGGTTTACTCTAAAGTAATTTCTCCTTTTGCACTAGTTGTAGTCAACTTGTATATTTTAGCATTATACCTCTCTAATAATACTTCCTAGTTGGCTATTAGTTTCTCTTGCATAGCGATACCCCAGACCTGTTTTAGTCATTTCAACTAAACCAAAGAGAAATTTATTAGAAAATAAGCAAACAAAACGCCATCATGTAAAAATCGGGTAGAGGTTATACCCTCAAGTTAAGGTAAAGGAGACAACACTCAAATTATCTAGTGGTTCAATTAATAAGCAACAAGCCTTGTCAGTAAAAATACAAGAGGATCGTGCGATAACAAAGAGGTAACTCAGGACGTATACTGTTATGCATTTTAGCTAGGAGGAGATAAATAATCCCTATTATCTAGTAAATAAGAAATAAAGGTTCCAAAACAATGTTGTTACGATAAAGAAAGTTAGAAACTGTTAAAAGGATTGAATTGTAATTCTGCTTGAGGCTGTATGAATATAAGCAAACTAAGAGATGCAGAACCATTATAAACCATAGAATATAAGTAACAGCATACTATTTGTTATATTTTGCTTCATAAGCTTCTTTCGACATTGAGCCTTGAGGCAACTCTCTCAGATCGTTCTGGCACAGTACTTTTCTATTATTGATTTCGTGTGAACTGATCCTTGGGCAACGTGAAATGATTCCTAAGCGGCTATAGTTACAGCTAAATCTGCTATTTTAAAAGGAACAGATTGTCTGGCAACATGTTGGATGGTGTTATAATAATAACCTAATAAATTGAAAACTGAATAAGAGTTAATATCCTGAGATGTCGTTGTAGGAATCTAATTATCGAGCATTTGTTTAAATTTAAAATAGTGTGTTGATAATACGTGGAGCGTTATATAACTGTTGGGGTATACACGAATACTAGGCTGATAACTAATAAAAAGAGATTTGGATCATATTGAGGCAAATTGAAAATAAATACTTGGCTATTAAAGCATAATAAATATTGTTAAAAACTATAATATACGTTCATATGCTAGATACCTTTTTCCTCGAGAAAAACCTTGTAGTATAAGTGTTGAAAATAAAAGATGATACTGAAAGAATTAAACGGTTAAGAGCTTGGTATGCTATAATTTGTCGTTGGGGAAACATGATCAAATGTTGCTGTAGACAATACCACTAAGAAAACATTCACAAATAGCATGACATCCTCTTCCTTCTAACAAGTTAAAGGAGCACTTACATAATCGACTTGAACTGTTGATACTTGACCCACAAACTAAATGATAGCTTTTATTATTAATGGTATAAACAAAGGAGGTAAGATTTTATAAAAATACGTGGTATAATGAAAATAACCTCTATAAGGAAAGTTAACTTTACGATTAGCATAATAAACACAGAAGGCTAAATACTACCATAATCATTACAGTTAAAATAACAACCATATACGAAATTCTAGTTATTATAAATCAGGGATAAATATGAGCGTAATGAATGAGCCCAGAGAAGAGATGAAAATACTAAGCTTCACTAAGTTACTTATTATATCTTTTAACACACAGTAATAAACATAATGGAGTATATGTCTCTAGAAAAAAGGGAAGTTCAACTCCGATGTAGTAAATTTTATTCTAAAGATTGTCGTACAAACGTTGGTGAACCTGAGTATATTGCAAGATTAGAAGGATAAAGATATTTCAGAAGCGTGTGGATAAGTACAACAACCACCGAGTTCTTACAAGGTTTAAAATAAGCTTTCATTTTCCAATAATGATTATCACAGGTATGTTCAGAGATAGAATACTGTTCATAACACCTTTGTGCCCTATAATTGCATTTTTATGACAACCCTCGGGGGACCTTGATTACCATATAATGGAATATCAAAGCTCAGTTTTTAGTATTAAACGTTTTCGTATACCAGGTCAGCAAGACGTTTAAGCAGGCTTTGTGGGCAAAAGGTTAGCTGTGTTTCCTGTGGGTTTACTACACACCTCTAACGTAAAGTAAACAAATTTAAACGATATCCCGTACATTTGATATCTAGAAAAATATAACATTATGTCATTAACTAAACAATTGAATATACGACGAATAAAACAGAAATAAGTGACAGTTTGGTAACACCGGTAGTGGGGTTAGTATACTGTAGTAAAAAGGTACTCTTTACTCTTTACATATTCGTAAACCTTTCGTTCTTAGTTCTTAATGTTTTCCATCTATGTAATGGCACATCATTAATATCCAATCACTACCTGTTCACTTCTGTAATCCGTTGCCCCTATTATCTCTTTTAGACCACCCTCATTTTTGACTTTTTAATTCCCCTCGCCCCACAACGTACCAACCAAGTTATTATTATAAGTTTTGCAGATATGATGTTAATATATATCCTTGAGGTAAGTATTAAAGTTAACTGTAGAGTTTTTCAGGTACACTAGTTTGTCTCAAATTGAAAGGTCAGCGTGTTTGTAGTAAATCTTTAAATATGTTATATAAACTCCTTAGCACCCTTGTAGTTTAAATAATAGATTTACCACCCTAAAATATTACATATTCTCAGAGTTCATGCTGTATTTAACTAAAATGTCCATGATTATCTCGTGAATAGTATACGAAATTAAATCAGTAAATTTACAAATGATTTTATTTTATAATGTTGTGTACTATCTTATCTAGACAAATAACGGGGCTCACCTATGATGTATATAAGAGCTAAAGCTTATAATAAAACTTATAAAATATTCGTGCAACCATGCCCATTTGCCGTATTATATGCTGATATTGTTTTTATTATAGTTTAGACTTAGCTGGTTTCCATCATGGATCTTATGTTATTCTATACTGAGACTAGATCATATTTAAATCTTATGCTATATTAAATAGAATAATGTTTTGTCGTAAGGTAAGGATGCTGTTAGGTTTAACTATAATAATTTCTCTATCACCAGAAACTTATTGAATATTTTAATAGTATACGCTAGTATGGTTATACCACTAATCGTAAATTAAGGTATAAGTAAGCTCTAAAACTATAGGAGCTTTTATCCTCTAGTAAACAAGTAGAGAGATACTTATAATTATTAAAGCATGTCGTACTCGGATGAACATTACAGTAACACTTGCTATCGCTGACCTTACACCAGGTGCAACAAAAGGGCTATCCCCAGTGATCAAATCTGTTGTCTGAAGTCTTAATAGCCTAAAACGTTCGCCAACTTGATCAAGAATATTAATTGATGTCCTTAATAGTTCAAAAATGGTATCAGGGTTACCTTTTCTATTTAATGTAGGTGGTTGTGGTCGTACAAAGTCCTCATTAGGCTTAAATAAACGAGCTTAGTCTGCAAGTATAAGAGGGCTTTTCGTTCTCGTCTTACATATTATCCAAGGATATTTGAATAGGTATATCAATTCTGGAAGAAACATCTGGGTTAATTGGTGTGTCTGGCATTTGAGGTATCTTCTGCTATTCCTTGACCCGCCCCTGTTGTATTTGATGGGACAGACTCCCTTGTTCCGTTATGATTATTCCGGTTAGTTTCTCTTATGAAGACGTTATCATCAATTATCACTTCAACGTTTAATTTAATTTAAGTCGTAAGTCAACTTATTTTCATTATATAAGCTACGGTTTGTTTTGTACGATTACTATTATTATTTTGTGGGGAACAAATAAAGTCTTTCGGAATAAGCGCTAATATAGGAACAACGCTTACCGAATTAAGCAGTAGGTTAAGTAAAGTGATACAATACGTGCTATACAAATAATCCATAAGGTTATTCGACCCTGTCTATAAGCAACGTTTATTGGAGTTAAACATTGAAATAAAAAGAATTGGTGACGTTATTTCAACAAGTCTTAGCAAAAACAACATGCTTTTATCACAGCAGCTAGCGAATTACCTATGATTAAATATAAGGTATTCATAAATGTACGTTATTAGAATCATACGGTTTTCCAGTTACGAACACGTAGACTGGCTAACCGTTTTACGTGAAGTTTATGGATGCTAACTCAACAAAATGCTTTCCCGCGTTTTCCTATAAGTATCAAACTAGACCTTAAACGAAGTAAGCTATTTTAAATAAAGGTCGCACATGCAATAAAAAGTAGGTAAACCATTATAACAAAAGCAGTATTAAAAACACACCAAAAATAAAGAATATTATAGTAGATACAAGGTAACAAAAGAGCCATAACTACTATCAAGTTAAAATGGACATAGCATCGGGGTAGTCCGGAATACGGCGGGCATGCCCGCCAATCCGAGTAATGCATAGGGAAAAAGTAAGATTAACGCCAATAAAGTAGTAATGAAATGTAAATACCTGCTGTTTCTAGTAACTGAAATCACTACGACATATTTAATTTTCTTTCGTAATTCAACGGGTTGTACACGAACTCCCATTCTCTGGCTCATATGTGGTAAAGACTTCACAATAGAAAACCAATATAAAAAGCAGCAAAAGCACCAAAACAGCACCCATAGACAAACGTAGTGGAAGTGAGCCACGACATAATAGTATCATGAAAAGCATGTCTAAGCCAGAGTTAGCCAACAACACCGCTAAGCCCCCCAAGGGTGAACAAAATAAGGAACCCCAAAACGAATAACAGAGGCGTACGCAATTTTAAGTAAGAACCGAACAAGGTAGCTAACCACTGAAAATCTTAATACCGTAGGTACGGCAATATCATAGTAGCTGCCGTAAAATATGCGCGTATCGACATCCAAACCCACAGTATACATATATGGGCCCATACTATAAAGCCTAAATACCGATGGATAACATAGCATACACCATGCCCAGGTAGCCGAAGATGCTTTATTAGCATAGTCTGTATGATTATAGAAACATACCAAATGCGGGCAAAATTAAAATATACTTCAGGGTGGCCAAAAAACCAGAAAAGATGCTGGTACAAAATGGGATCACCTCCTCCGTAGCATCGAAGAAGGAAGTATTAAAATTACATCTGTTAACAACATGGTATTGCACCTGCTAAACAGGTAATGAAAGTAATAATAAAATTACTGTTATAAGTACGGCCCAAACGATAATGATAAACGTTCGGCTGTTAATCCTTTAAGCGCATATTTCGTATGTACAAATAAAGTTATAGCACCTAACATAGAGGATATACCCGCTAAGTGAAACTAAAAATGGCAAGATCTACAGACGACCACTATGGCCGGTTATGGCCGATAAAGGAGATACACGGTCCAACCAGTACCTGCTCCGATTTCACATAAGAAGAGAGTAATAACAAAATCAGGGAGGAGGGAAGTAACCATAGGCTATATTATTCAAACGAGGAAAGGCCATATCAGGGGCACCATTATCAAAGGTACAAACCAATTTCCGAAGCCTCCAATTAATGCGGCATAACAAAGAAGAAGATCATGATTAGGCATGAGCAGTTACAATGTATTATATAATTGATAATTAAATTAAGAAGTAAATCACCGCAACTGCTAATTCCATACGCATATTACAGAAAGAGCAATCCTGCCAATCCAGCACCATACTAAATAATAAATACAGAGTACCATGTATTTATGATTGTCGAGAATAGCCAACGGTCCGCGAAGTATAAAAATCTCTGCATCCATCTTCATACCTAATAAACGGAGGGTTTTTTATCGAAGGGTACTGACTCATTATTTCAGGATTAGTAAAGACTATACCCCGGGCCTCGGATATATTATTACTTCATGTTTTTATCCGTATCGCTTAAGAAGAACCATTCTACAACTTATTGTACGAAAATCACATCCTATCGTTATTCGTAAGTATTTTTCGAGAGACACATTTGCTATATGACCAATAACTTTTATTATGATTGTGTTGTTATATTTCGTGATGCATCCGTATCGGCACTAATCACTATTAATGATAAATCCTTTAAATAAGAACTTACAGAAAGGATTAGTATTTAAGCAATCTTCTGCGAGTGATTTAAGATAACTTTCTGTGCAGGTAAACATCGATGGCCCGTATCTCGTACCTCGTACAAGTTTTTATACTTCAAATTGATTTGTGACATTCATTGTATTTAAACGAGTATGAAATTCTCTTTGTGCATTTTATAAGTTCTTATCTAAGAGTTAAAAATGTATATCTAATTATGTTCTCATAACTTGGACCAACTATGCTGTCAAAACGATTAAGCTGTGAAGCTAGGCATGGTTTAATTGAGTGTCTATGTCCTGAAGAAAAGGGGTGATGTTACGGTAGCTTGTTTAAGTTTAGACAAATATCCACTTTTGTTATTCTCTATTTTGAGCATAAACCTTGAGGACGAATTTAGTAACAGTGATATCATTTAAAGCTTAATGAATCTTTTGTTTGTTATTGTATACTTCTCTGTTGTTTTTTCTTGGAATCTATTGCTTAAAATGGTAAACCCTTTCGCATAGTTTTCTTTGAGATTTTAAACCTTAGCTTAATTCATCTGATTCACCCCACAGTTTACGAGTATTGTTTGTATACGTGTTGATGAGTAGCTGGTTAGCACTTGTAATAGTTAAGCTACTATCTTGGATGAGTAAGCGTTATCATGCGTTTCAAGAGCAAGAGTTTGATATATGATTGTTAAGCTAACTTTGTACATCATCTCTTTTCAACCTACCTACTACTTCTAATAAACCATTTAGCTTTTTCTTAAGGGTTCAATCCCCCCCCCCCATGTAAACTCTTGTTTTGATCCAGATTTAAATAATTAGCCTACTTTTTGTGTCTTTACTTACGTATGTTTTCTCCTTTTCTATTGACATGCGATCTTTCGTTTTATTACTTTCCTGGTTCTCCCATGGTTTTTGCTTTCTCTTCTAGCTGTATATTTAATTTAGTAATTTTATTTATTGATGTACGCTATTCACATGTATAAGTGCTTCAAAACTAAGTTATGCGTTTTGTGAAAGCTAACGGTATGGTAATACTCATAATTGCATCTTCTTATACATGGGTAAAACGTGGATAATCTTTATGTAAAACCCAGTAAAGAAAAGCTTAGTTGAGATATAAAGAATATTAAAATATATACAAGCGTATGACAACAAAAAGGGTTTATCATCAGTGCCACCCATCGCATTGTTTCTGATTAAGCGTTATCAAGCTAAAGCACTAACTAAATCTATAGACTCAACGGTATAATTAAGGTATTAAACGGGCTGCTAAAGAAATTACTAAACTTTCTCCTGAAAGTATAAGGAAAGCTATTATAAAGACACCCTTGGCATCCCTTTAACGCCTGCAACAATAATACAGGTGTAAAAGCTTATCGCTTCTTCTTCTTCTCATGTTACCACCTTATCATATCGTTGTGTTAGCAAAGACTTCCCTAAAGTCGTCGTACATATCGCTTCTTGTAATGGTGTTATTATGTCTTTTTTAATCTAGAAAGTACTTTATCGGTTTCTTTCTGTTTTTTGACAATAACTATTGCGGAGACTTACATTTGAACAATGCTTCTTGAGTTGCACTAGTGTTCTTTAGGCAACTAAATGGAATTTGCATCTACTTAATTCGTGGTGTAAAAGTTTTGAAATCTGTGTCGTAAAGTATGCTTTGTCAAGCTATATGATTATGTATTTATCGTACCACGACTTTAACAGACCTGCTTCTTTCTTAATACCCTTTTATGCAATTATGTTATTACCACGAAAGGTGATAAATCATGACCTTGGTAGTTACTAAGAGGTATTGTGTAGACTAAAAATAAATGGACATTTCTGGTGTCAATTAGTTATAGGTACAACAAGGATAATGGTGGAGGGATATACTTGTTACAAACGTATGTTATAAAGGATCCGCTGGTATATCGAGGTTGAGGACGTTGCGCAATGTCTTTACCCTAGTTTTTTACTAAAAGGTTACACAAAGGGTACTTGGGAGGAATGCAGGATAGTGTAAAAACAAGTAGCTGTAATCATCTACCTATAACCCTCACATGAACAACGTAGCTCTACTATAACCAATTAAACAAGGGTAATTTGGCGTGATTAGGCATTATCATGCAACTGATTTCTATAGCGTGTTTATTCCGTCTAGAATGCTACTGCTGCAGTGCAATGTTTATATATTGTTATTATTTAGGCTTTCATGGGTTTTACTAGGAAGCATGTTTATTTAGTGTCTATCTTTATTAACGAGACTTATCCTTTTGGAAGGTCCCATGGTGTTCTTTAGCACTAAAATTGGTACCGTTTGTGTAAGTCTTTGCTTAAAGTGATCCCATAACTTTAAGACGTGGGGTGTACTTCTCGTTAAAAGAGAACCTAGGTGTCCTATACTATTTTGGTTCCAGAATACTGAAATTGCGTATTTGCTGCTTTAAAGATTGTAATTATATTATTATTGAGGGTAAGTTTTATACCATCAGATAGAAATTCCCGGTATTGTAATACAAGCTTTGATAAATTTAATGACATAAACTATAATAACGAAAAGTGTGTAGCATCCTAAGTGAGAAATGAAAATACCTTAGGTTTTATAAACGGTTCTTAAAGCATGGGAATGCTAAAACCCTTTTACATGGTTAAATACCTCCGTGTGTTATTAAGGTCGTACACTTAATCCTTAAAGTTACAAGTACGAGAATTTCCAATCTATTGTTAGAAGGAGGTATTTGTGATAAGACTCTATGCCCATATCTGTGTATACGTATATAAGACCACAGCAAAGGAAGTGAGTATTTTTCTTGCAAATTGCTCAGTTATTATAATAGCCCTTTATAATAAACAACTCTTTTAAGTAATAAGCCAGTTAACATATCTTTGACTACTTTCATTCATTACCTTGATGGTCTGATGTATGATAACAAGCTTCATTTCTGGTGTGTATATATATATATACTTTTAAAGACTTAACCTTGATTCAGCCAAAGAACAAAACACAGTCAAAATGTTTATCCTGCCATAATAGCGATTTAGTTAAATTTTAAATTTAATTGTGTCATATTTTGGAGGTATCTTTTACTAAAATTTATTTCATAACAAAGCTCAACAAAATTATGCATAATATGACTATACATAAAATGTGCTAAATTAGCCATTAACATAGTATTTAATTTTTTATTATCAAACTTATCCATTTGCTTTTTAACCAGTAATTGGCAAGTTCTTTGTTTATCACTAATAAAGGAGGGGCATTGAATCTGTGCATATTCTTCTACCCTTGGATTTATTGTCATTTTGAATTTATCGTTGCATATAGCGAGTAATTAGCTTTTGCAGCTTTTAACAAGGAATAAGTTGATTAAATCAAGATCCTTAATCGTTCGCAAATGTGCAGAACCATAACGATCGATGAAAGATACAAACTCTCGATAATACTTTGAATATTGTAATGGTTTATCAGGTATTTGCTTAAGCTTTCTCAGATGATCAAAAGCAAAGTTTTTCCTTCCGTAAGACGTTGATTTATATGCTAAAGTCATCACAGTCCTTTTTTGTATATCACGAGAATGCCAAAAACAATTAGTATCATTTTCATGGATACCAATTATATCTATTAAGATACAAAGTCTTATAGCTAAGCGCAAACAAATAATATAACGCATTTGATTAGTATATAGCTTAAACTCATTTCGGTTAAGCAAATCTTCGTATACGGTTTGCTAAGATTTATCAATAAAACCGTATAATTCATTTAAGAATTTATAAGAGAAGTCCTCCAACTGTATCTTGGGGATATTTTTAATAAGGTGGAAGGCATAATCACGTACACAGCTAGACGTACTAAAAGCTATCCGTGCCCATTCATTAACTTTCGTTCTTAAATCAGATAAGTTATTCTTAAATTGGCTTAAATGTTGAATATGTTCTAAAAGATCCTCAGGTGTCCTTTCTTTTATGATACAATCATAGACCCAATTTATATCAACATTTTTAAAATACGTACGGGTAAATGAGACCTTATTCTCGGATAAAGGACCATATTTATCTGTTTTATTCCCAAGTGCAACTAACTTGCTTCGGGTCAATCTATAACGTAAAACTTGGTCGATAATATTTAAATGTTGCTCCTTCATTAGAAGCATACAATTTGGCCAAGTTTCGTGTATGAATGTTTAAAGGTATATCTATTATACTTTTTGCCATGTATCTTATCTCCAATTGTAAATTAGTTGGGCTCCTGAGAGTTTCTGTCGTAATGAATGTACAAAGAATTCCGGTTTAGCTTGGAGTAAAAACCCCATTTCATAGGCCATGTCTTCGTCTAATTGAGAAAGTAATTTCATTCACCAAATAAAACGTTAGAAAGATTGTTAAATAACATTCAGGGTTTAATTCCAGTTTTATTCGCCTGTTTGAGTGGACTAAACTATTTAAATTATTGAATATAATTTGTTCTACGGAAAGATAAGGTTCTCTTATATTATTACCTTTAGTTATATCAATGATAACTTCCGTAGTAAGTATTATATAATTAATTGTATGTTTAGAATCGTTTCCCTTTTTCGATTGGAGCTGAAATAAGCTGTGATGTATAAAACGTTCAATTAGATAAGCACCTATGCTAAGTACTCTTTGAGTGTAACCATTTTCTGCTTCAAGGGCCATTTTTCATAGTACCTTGTTTTTACTAGTAATTTACGTTCGGATAAAGCTATGTTACCTTTTTGAGATTCTTCACATAACACATTTCTCAAAAACCGCCATATCATTTCCCTTGTATGACTTTCCCGAATTTCTAATTCATCAAATAATTCAACCGTTTTTAAATCCTTGATATAGCATTCTAATATAATTTAGATTTTTGGTAGAGCATCGGATTTACTCCGATATTAAAGCTAGCTTTTACTTAAAAAGTTGTAAATTACTGGGTTGGAAACTGTTGACGCATTGCTTCTTTCTTAGAGTGTATCGCATGTTTGGAGGGTTGGTATAGTATAATAACTGCCATCAATATACAATTGATTTTCCCCTTAATGCTATCTGAAGGTTCCTGAGTTTCTCTAATATGATCTATTGTTAATATAACCTTGTTAGCTTTGCTATGTAATAAACTGAAGTGAGTAGTAGTTGCTATCTTAACGAGTATGTCATATAAGTGGTTCTTTGTGTTAATAGGCATATTTAGTTAGACTTTTTAGAAGGAGTAGTAGTATTATTAGTTTGAGGGATATTTTTATCAAGAGATTTCTTACGAGGTAAGGGATCATTAGAAAGAGCATCTTGTTTAAGTTTCATAAAGGTATCCTTATCAGCATTAATTAAAATATCATCATCAGTGAGTTCAATATTGTGGATTAACATAGCATGAACATAACTGACCATAGTTAAATGACTAAAATGACTTTGTTTAGCAATTAAATCGAGACCACGTTTGACAGTTGAAATAATGGCTTTAGTATCATTAATCACACTACTAGAGAAATCGCTGGTAGTAAGAATTTTAGACAATTTTTGTTGTAAGGTGTTAAATGTTTTCTTAACATGCACAAGAGCACTATAAGGCATATTTGGAACATCTAACGTATTCAGTTTGTGTAGGAGAGTTTGTAAATCCTGTCTAGCTTCAAGAGGTAAAACAGTAGCCTTTCAACGTTTAATAATTTTTATAATACCACTTACTATTATCACCTTAGCGTTTTTAATCCCTGAGAGTTATAACCTAAAAATACTAAGTAGCTTTTTTGGTGTCGCTACAACGGCACTAGTTGTTACCTCTGGCTTACTACGTAACACAATAACCGATACTTATAATTTACGACTTATTTTAGTCACAAAAGTCATGTCCTTACAGGAAAAACAGGAGCTATTCAAGCAAGAGGTTACGCGTCTTTTAAATGAATATTATGCAACGAATTTAAACTTCTTGCAGTACTTGGGGCATAAACTAACTGATAAGTATTTTCAATTGTTAACCCCTAAACTTAATTTATTAAAAAACAATGTAGAGATTAAAGCATATGCAACTGAAACAGTATCTGCGTTACACAAAGCATGGGAGCAAGCGCAATTGATGCTAGCTCACGAAAAGCTACGTTAGTTTACACAACAGTAATTAAATACGCTGCTTTTGGTATCCTTTCTGTCATCGCTATCACTTGTTTTATACGGTGGTTCTTTGATTGCTCTACTTTAGCTGAGGGCATGAAACTCGCTCAAGATACTGCGGTCTTATCGTCCACTCAAGTCGAGCTCACTTCTGACTTGCAAGCCCTCGTCGCTAAGCTCCTCCCCCTCCTCAGGGAGCATTTGCCTGGGATGGCAGCAGTGCCCGCACGAATGGTAAGTGATGCTACGGGGATGGCGCCTAAAGCCGTAAATGAGCGTCTCGCGGAGCATGAGCATTCTCTTGAGGTCTTAGGCAGGGGACTTCGCCAAGTAATGATTAAATTAAGATTGAAGTAATGGTAACGGTATGCAAATTGCTTAAAATAACTACCATTAAACGTCACACGGAAACAACTACGATAGTAAAAAACCACCTCGTGAGTTACCTCCAAGATTTTGAGTAGATTTACCCCTAGCAGATGGCGGACCTTCCTCTCAGCCAAACGTTGGACTTTGACATTTTGGTTACTTTCTTCTCCGTAATAAAATTGGTAATAAAGCGTTGCATCACTGGTGTCTCTGGATGAAAGGGTAACCCTGCTATAAAGCTTTGTCTATTCTCCTCGAATGTGGCCCCACACAAGTATTGTCGTAAACATACGGTAACAATTAAATACTTGTTTATTAAAAGGGGCATTAGGGCACCACCAATTAGCTATCGTCTTTTCTAATTCTTTTATTTGGCCCCGATTGTATTCGTTACGTTGTTACTGCATAATTACTTGTTTGTATCATTTGGTAATTTCCTGGTTATACCTCGACTTAGCTGCTGCTTTAACCTCTGTTATTGAGATTATTTTCAATAATTGGTTTTAGTCTTTCATTATCAGGCTTTCCTGTCACTTTTCGGTAAAAGAAACTTTGTTACTGACGCGTCAGTAGTTTTATATTGTGGATGAGAGTCCTTTCCTTATTAATTGTTGTCTCATTCAAAGAACCCGTTACTTTAAGTCTATAATGAATTTTATACTAATTAAATCAAGTAAACTGTTCATCATTATATATGTTACAGCATATTGTCTTGGAAAGTACTTTATAGCATCGGTATCTGAACAGTACTAATAGTAACCTTCTATAGAGCCTTATTGTTACGCATATAATTTTACTTAGTAAAATTTGCTAAAATGAGGTTAGCTTTGTATTCTCACTCATCCTATATTCCTTAAATCAGTTATTACACCTACGTGGGGGCATAGTTAAACCTCAGTAGGATTCTGTAATTCTCGTAACTCTTGAGCATCTTCATCAGAAATGAGGTGCATGAAGACCAGAATGGCAATTATTAAAAAAACGTTTATGCCCGAAAATAATTTGCTATTACCCCTAAGCAAAATATAATAAATAAAAATGAACGGTAATTATTAACGTAGTTTCACATTGACAATGCTATCAAAGACACTTCAATAAAGGAATAATACCTGAAGACCCAAGACGCTCTAAAATCCCTTGTCAATCAGCTTATACGTATATTGAGTGAAAATATGCTAAAGGTAAGGAATGTAAAAGTTGTTAAAAGCATCTCAAAAAACTTTTTGCAAGATAATAGGGTAATAATAGTACTTTCTGTAGAGTTGTTGTCCTCGCAGATTAATTTTAAATTAATTATATACACAAGTAGTAAACCAGTAAAGAAAATAAAGTAGGTAAACTTTATATAAATCTCCCATAAATCTTGATCTACAAGTGTATCCGTAAAGGAGATGTCGGAAAATTATATAAGAAGTTTGTACAGCCATGAGTCTTTTAAATAATACCCTGAAAAACTGAAAGGATAGTTAGAATAATTAATGAACGTAAAGGAAATATGAACTTTCAGAATAGTTTTAAGTATTTTCTGAGAAAACCTTGGTCGCCTAGAAAACGAAGTAAATTAGCCTGAACGAGTAAAATAACTAATTGCTGTGGAAAATCAGAAATGAAGTATATGACAAAAGAGACTTACCGAATATATTATAGCTAACTTCTAATAAAAAATCTTTCTATAGAAACCGCTTAAAAAGGAAACCCTATCAAGGACAACGAAGCAAGAGCATTGCGACATACGTTATGGGTAAACTTTAAATAACCACCCATACGTCGGATGTCTTGTTGGTTTAAGGCATGTATAATCGAGCCGGCGCATAAAAAAGTAGGGCTTTAAAGAAGGCGTATTTATTAAGTGAAATAAAGCAATGAATAATTGCCTATCCCTTAGCAAACATCATAAAACCTAATTACTACACGTAGAGAAGGCATAATACGTTTTATATCATATTGCAATAACCAGTTAAAGAAGATATATTTGCTGTATTAGACTTACACATGCTACAATAACGAAACATGAGGTGCATGGGAGAAAATAACAGAGAACGGAGAACTAGAAAACGCCCGCAGTAACCATGTGGCTGAATGCAAGAGAGCGGATACTGGGGTAGGTCCTTCATAGCATCAGGCAACCAGGGGTGTGCAAACATTGCGCAGATTTTGCACAGCAGCTAAAACAAGAATAAAGCGGCTACTCTATGGTTGTATATTATAAGAAAAGAGCTGAAAGTAGTTTGTACGTATAAGTAGCAAGTAATTCTAAGTCTTCTAAGTCAAAGAATTAAATAATAGTAAATGATTCCCAGGGCAGTTATAAACGCGATATCACCGCCCGGTTAAATATTATAGCTTTTAAAGCTGATTGATTGCTTGGTTTCTGGTATCCAGAAGTTGATTAGCAATACGAAGCCAATCCACAGCTTCCCATCCTAAGAACATAATAAGTAATTACCCGCGAAAACAAGGCAGACATAGCGAAAGAGAAAAAACTGAATAAGCGAAGAATTTAACAAGTTAGGGTCTTCATGTAAATATCGTAAGAATATATGATATCAATAAAGTTATAAAAGAATTAAGGTACCAAAGTAATTGATAAAGGATCATAAGGAATTTATAGTGATTTCCAAAGGACCTACAGATAGCCAAGAACCCAGTGTGAAGCTTATACTTGACCATAAAAAAAACCTGTACAAAATAGTATAGGCAACTATAAGGGAAATGTTGCCATGAGGATAGAAAAAACGAGACAATTTGCCTCCCAGATGTCTCCCTGCTAAAAAAAGAGTTAGGAAAGCTATTAGGGAAACATTATAACATATAGCTCGTATATAATACGAAAGCCATAATATTTCTAACAAGGTAGGTTGGGGACTATTTCAGTATGCTATTGAACAGAGAACAAATCTTTAATTATACAAAAGAAACTAGTATGAGGGGTAAGCATTATATAACATAAGATAATTAAATCCGAGGGCATAAAAACGATTGTGTAGAAACAAGCTCAAATAATGGAGATAGTAATCATGATAGCAAAAACATTTATACTTGCAAGGGTGCTTCTTGTAAAGACTCTCGAGACGTACAGCAGGTATCTTAGGGTAAGAAGTAAATATTTAGTATAATAATAAAAAGATCCATCCTAGGATATAATAAAGGCTTGTATATACTTGAATATAAGGATTATAACGCTTATAATAAGAATCAATATGTTTCATAAAACCAGAAATTTGCTTTTAATTTGTGGTATGGTAAAGTTTTCAAGAACAGGAAGATCGTTATCTGCTTTAACTGGATTTTATACCGTTTTTCATTTGTGATATAAAAGATGTCAAGGAATCCTGATAAATGATCTAAGCGACGTTTACTATAACTTTCCACGACGAATAACCAAAGTTTCATAAATAGTACGGGAATTAATAGTAATAAACTATTAAAAAAGTAATGTAAATTGTGGTAATATATGATAGATATAATGAAACAAGTTGACACTATCATTAGAGGTAGGGCAATGAAACCTATAATTATAATTCGAGTATAATAACAGTATGCAGTAAAATATGATGCTGGTTTTTCCAATATAGGTTGTAGATCCTTATTCCTTGTAACTTGTGTATAAAGATATTCAGGTGATTTAAGGATATAATCTCGTATTAACAAGGATAGTTTTTGTATTATTGGTGAATTACGAATAGTTTTTATTAATACAGATTCTTTATTTATATTTAATATTTTCTTTATATTAATATAAAGAACCACACAAAAAAGAGAATTAAACAAATATTACTTATTATTAATATCTCCTTTGGTGGAGACATTATTGATAAATGGTTTTCCCTATTACGTAGAAAACGATTCCATATTACAAATGTAATTATTATTGTAGCAAAAAAATATTTAATTAATGTTTGTAGCATCATCGGAACCTATTGAAGCTTTTTGTGTCGGTGCTGTTGAGCTATTTAAGTGAACGTTAAGTACGGCATCTTTATTATTAGGAAAGTGCGCTGTTTTAACGGAATTACAATTTGTACCATAAGTCGTGCTTTCTATAGGGGTCGTATAAGCTACCATATATTCTGGTTTTTCTTTACCAGAGGAATCATTAGCCGAAATATACTTCACACCTGGAAATTTGTCAGAATGTGTAGCATGGCCAACATCAGCATGCTCTACTGCTGGGCTACAGGGGTTTTTACATAGTTTGTACTCACATCTAGGTGTATCACAAACAGTTCTTACGTAAATTGGATGTTGGAAAACATGTTTGGGATCATCTTTTTTTTGTAATAATGGGTTAACTTGAGCTTCTTCGTGAGTTGTGTTTATTGGTTTTGCATCATCAATACGATAAGTAGCATATTTATTATGACAGATACCGGAATAGGGTAATTTATTCGGTTGTAATTTAGTTGGGATGTTAGTTGTGTATCTTTTCATAGTATAAATTAGTATGTAACTTTAAATTATAGTGTAGAAGGTAGGTGGGTTTAGATAATCGTAATCGCATAGTGTCTTGCTCTTGCTTATGTGGATGTTGTAGGGAAGTTTGATAAGGACAAGTGTCTTTGTTGCTAGGATTAGCGCCATTTGCTTGTTCGCATTTGGGTTTAGTTATAACTGTATGGTAACAGCTATCCTCGATGTCGGAGGCTCCTAATTCCTTCTTTAGTTTGCCAGTACAAAGAAAACCCATACCTCTGCATTGGTAATGAGGGATTGCAGATTTGCCCAAAAGTACGATTAACGCGAGCAACTGTTTCAACGGCTCTCTAAAGGCCGATGTCTGGGCGTTCTTTTAACGGCTAAATATTGCTGATACTTTTCAGGAGAACGATGTCGCTTAGTTGTGGCTTCACGCTCGTTTA
>Ga0308176_10000384_pt1 | contig 28574 bp, 26 predicted proteins | sample PhyCR2_3_FD_203890 | JGI IMG/M metagenome (GOLD analysis project Ga0308176, IMG submission 203890) | Soil microbial communities from UC Gill Tract Community Farm, Albany, California, United States - DLSLS.C.R2 | ecosystem: Environmental > Terrestrial > Soil > Agricultural land | place: USA... | reverse complement strand
TCCGGCGTGTTTCGATTATCAGGCAGAACTCTCGCCTGGACACCTGTGAAAACCGGAATCAGCGACGTCAACAACGTGCAGGTCGCCTCCGGACTGCAAAAGGGAGATGAAGTTGCGGATCGCGTATTAAGCCCAAGCGATGCCGAACTCCTGGAGGGCATGAAGGTCAAGCCCAACCTGGAATAGTCCCGCTCCCCTTTACGGCAGGTTCACGAGATCGGGTCCGGCAGATTGCGCGAGCACTTCGGCTGCATCTGAATCCGTGAATTCGTGGGTCTTGGCCGAGTGATTCATAGAACAGAATTTCGGACCGCACATGGAGCAGAAGGCGGCGTCTTTGAAACCTTCCTCCGGGAGCGTTTCGTCGTGCATTGCCTGCGCAGTTTCGGGGTCAAGCGATAGCGCGAACTGCTGCCGCCAATCGAAGTTGAAGCGAGCTCGTGACAATTCATCGTCCCGGTCGCGAGCGCCCTTGCGATGGCGTGCGACATCCGCCGCATGTGCAGCAATCTTATACGCGATGATCCCCTGTTTCACGTCTTCGCGATTCGGTAAGCCAAGATGCTCCTTGGGCGTGACGTAGCAGAGCATGGACGCGCCGTGCCAACCGATCATCGCGGCGCCGATCGCCGAGGTGATGTGGTCGTAACCCGGTGCGATGTCCGTGACCAAAGGTCCCAGCGTGTAGAACGGAGCTTCGTAACACAGCTCCTTTTCTTTCTCCACCTGCAGTGCAATCTGATCGAGCGGAATGTGCCCCGGTCCTTCGATCATGACCTGGACGTCGTATTCCCAAGACTTCTTCGTCAGTTCTCCCAGGGTCTTTAGCTCCGCAAACTGGGCTGCGTCGCTCGCGTCCGCAAGGCAGCCAGGACGAAGTCCGTCGCCCAACGAAAAACTCACATCGTGCTTCTGGAAGATTTTGCAGATTTCGTCGAAGTGCTCGTAAAGGAAGTTCTGCCGGTGATTTTTCACCATCCACTCAGCGAGAATCGCCCCGCCGCGGCTGACGATCCCGGTAATCCGGTTTCGCGTGAGGGGAACGTATTGCACCAGAACGCCAGCGTGGATGGTCATGTAATCGACCCCCTGTTCGGCCTGCTCCTCGATGACTTCGAGCATGACGTTCAGGTTCAGGTCTTCGACCCGGCGCACGCGGCTTAACGCTTCGTAGATCGGAACAGTGCCGATCGGCACCGGAGAGGCTTCGATGATCGCTTTTCGAATGCGTGGAATATCGCCGCCCGTTGACAAATCCATTACGGTGTCGGCGCCGTACTTGACCGCGTACGAAAGCTTGGCAAGTTCCTCGTCGATATCGGAAGTTGTAGATGAGTTCCCGATGTTCGCGTTGATTTTGCACTTGGAGGCCACGCCGATGCACATGGGCTCCAGACTGCGGTGGTGGATATTGGCGGGGATAATCATTCGGCCCGCGGCCACCTCACTGCGGATCAGCTCGGCCGACAGATCCTCCCGTTTCGCGATGAACTCCATCTCACCCGTGATCTGACCTTTGCGGGCGTAATGGATCTGGGTGCGGATGGGATCGTTCATGCGAGACGCTGTCCACTCGTTGCGGTACATGTTCCGATTATAGGGTGGAGAATCGGACGGGAAGCGCTCCGGGGGTGAGCTTCCGGAAGTGGCTGCGACGCTTCACGCCGCTTACAAGCTCCTGATACCGAAAACAAACAGTTCAAGTGCGCCGGTAGACCTGCTATTCTCTTACCCCTACCTCGATTACTCTCACGTTTCTCCTACGTTTGAGGTGCTGTAAGCAACCTAATTTCTGTTTAGAAACTTGACCCTTGTCCTATCCGTCTAGAAGTCACCGCACTAAGTCTGTCCATATCTCACCGTTTGTTTTTGCGCCGGCTCTGGTCCTTCTCGGTTGCCTGCTTGGCGCTGCAGTTCCCGCCTCTTGCGCGAGCCCTGGTGTCCATACCTGGCGTAAACGACATAGGGCGAACCGGCCAGAATCTGACGGAGCAAACGCTCACGCCAGGAAACGTGAACTCAACCTCTTTCGGCAGGCTCTTTGGTATTGCAGTCGACGGCCAGGTCAATGCACAGCCCCTCTACGTTTCCGGTGTACAGATTCCCGGCCGCGGCACGCATAACGTTCTGTATGTCGCGACAGAGCATGACACGGTGTATGCGTTGGATGCTGATAATCGCGACGGGCAAAACGCCACTCCTCTCTGGCAGGCAAGCATGCTTGATCCAAGCCGAGGCGCAGCTCCCGGCGCGACAACGGAAGCAAGCGCGGACGCTAGCCAAGTCGACATCGTGCCCGAGATCGGGATCACAGGCACTCCGGTCATCGACGCAAACGCCGGAACTATTTATCTGATCGCTAAATCGTGGGAAAACAATGCCGTCGTGCAGCGGTTACACGCTCTCGACATCACCACCGGCGCGGAACGGACAAACAGTCCCGTTCTGATCCAGGCATCTGTCCCCGGGACGGGCAACGGCAGTGTCGACGGGGTGTTGAACCTTGATCCGCGGTGGGCGCATAACCGACCGGGATCGCTTCTGTTGAACGGAGTCCTTTACGCCGGGTTCGGGTCACACGGAGACAATGGCCCCTGGCACGGCTGGATTCTGTCCTACGATGCATCAACTCTCACGCAAAGGGGGGTGTACTGCCCCACTCCAAACGGCATCGGCTCGGGTTTCTGGATGTCCGGCGCAGGATTGGCAGCTGATGTCATCGATCCGAATGGCCAGCCGTTCGGCCGGATGTTCGTTGCTACGGGAAACGGGTCCTTCAACGCCAGACCGCCATTCACCCAGGATCGGAATTTTAGCGACGACGTACTACACCTGGATCTCGCAAATGGGCGGCCAACCGTCGTCGATTCATTCACTCCGTTTTCCGAGGCTGAGATCAACTGGTCGGATGAAGATGTAGGGGCAGGCGGCGTTCTCGTGCTGCCGGATCAACCCGGAGGCCATCCGCATCTGCTGGTCGAAGTGGGCAAGCAGGGGGCGACAGCGTCGTAAGCGCGTATGGCCTGCTGAGTCGGGCGTCCAGGACAGAAGGCCATTGCAAGCAGCCCGAGCGGAACTCACGCCCTTTCGTTTTCCCCGAATGGCGCGGCTTACCTAGATACTTTCTCCGACTTGATGACACCGCCCAACCGCTCCGTACGTCAGGCGGACGGAACTTTTCTTTTCTCGCTGGGCTCTGCGGAAGGGCAGCACCGGGTGAAGTCCCCACCAGAATTGCTGACAGTCAGAACACACGACGATGCCAGGTTGGATGCCATGCTGGTTTGGCCACCCGATCTGGACAGCAAACGCAGATATCCAGTCATCATTGAAGTCAATGGTGAGCCGCGGCAGCAAATAGTCCGTAATGCCTGGGACGCTTCGAGAGCCTTGTGGCGGCGGAGGATGGCTGAACAGGGTTACGTGACTTTGGCTCTCGACTGCCGGGGCTCTCGCGGTCACGGTCACAGATACGAGGAAGCCTTGCATTATCGCCTGGGCGCGCACGAAATGTCGGACCTGCGGGACGTAGTGGATTGGCTGCGCCGTTTACCGTATGTTGACCGCGGTCGTATCGGCATCTGGGGAAATTCCCCGTACAATGCCTTTCCCGCGTTGGAGGCGATCTTCACGGATGCCGGTCAATTTGAAGTTGCTGTGGCGAACTCGCCCATTCTCGACTGGAAAGAAGAAAGTGCAGCGTTCGTGGAGCGGTACCTGGGGCTGCCGGAACATTACATCGATGAATACGAGAAGTCATCGCGCCTCGAGTTCACGAACCGTTTCACCGGAGAGTTGCTCGTCCTGACCCCAGACACACGAACGGAATTCGCTCCGGATCTGGATATCCTCCGGAGTAAGTTAGCGAAGACGCGAGGCTCGGCCCAGTTTGAACGAACCAGGAGCCGCCGTGACTTGCTCGAGCAAGCCACGGAATTCTTCGCCAGAAACCTTTAGCTGCCGGCGCTCTCACCCGTGGCGGCCTTTACATATTTGCCGTGATGAGGAAGGGCATAGTGGTCGAAATCGGCAGCAAGGCGCCCCAACTGCTCTGCTACCAGATCTCCCGTGATCGGCAAGCCGTGGCCGGGAGCTATAGTCTGGGGACGGAGATCCGCCAGCCTCTGCACGGACTCACGAGCGGAGGCCCAATCGGGCGTGTAGTACGAAGGCGGCCCGTGCAGCTCTGGCTTCTGTTTCGCAACCGCCAGGAATGATTCCTGCTTCGTCGTACAGAACGCATCCCCGGGCAGGAGCAGCCTGTCTTGTGCGCGGTACAACGATATATGACCGGGGGCGTGACCCGGCGTGTGCAGATAGGTCCACCCGGGCAGAGTAGGAACGGAACCATCCTCGGGGAGAGGCTGTACACGGCCGCCCAGGTTAGCCGAACTCCTGGGATAGAGGGGCGACATCACCGCCATCAGCCCACCTCCCACGCCGGGATCCGGAGGCGGGTATTTCGCCTGGCCGGTCAGGTAGGGCAGTTCGTTGCGATGCGCGTAAACCGGAACGTTCCAATCGTGGACCAAAGTTTCGACTGCGCCTACGTGGTCAAAATGGCCATGTGTGAGCACGATTGCGTTTGGCTTTGCGCCCTTCCCGAACACGTCTTCAATCCACGATTTAACCTTGCCGGCCGACATAGGAAGTGCGGTGTCGATCAGCGTCCAGCCGCCTGATTCCGACTGCACAGCGTAGATGTTGACGAACAGGACGCGGAGGCCTTTCACCCCGGAAGCCACGTGATCCAATGGAACGATTTCGTACGAAGGTAGTGGGATAGCATCCATATCGAACTCCTCGATTCAATAGATGCGGGGCAGCCAGAACCATCTCCAGTACCAACAGGAGTTCCACGGCACCACGCATTTGTAACAGTCCCGGCCGGAGCAGGTCTATGCAAACGGGGAGAGAAATACAAATGAAACGTAGGACGATCTGCTGCTTGGCAGTGCTGGGCGGAAGCATGATGTTTCTGGCCGCGTGCTCGAATAACAGCAAAGTCGCGGAAAACTCCGCGGTAGAGAGCAAGGGCGACGGCAAGGGAACAGCACCTTCTTCGGCTGCCGCGAAAGAAGCCGATCGGGCGATGGTGCGATTTATCAACGGCACGACGGATAAGAAGGATGTGGCGTTTGGAGATATGACGGCCTTCGACGGAGTTGGAGACCGGGACATCACGGCGTACAAGGAGTTACCCGCGGAACGGCGCGAATTCAAGCTGATGACTCATGCTGGCGGGAAGGAAGTACTGGCCACGGACAGCGAGGGCCTTAGCGCAGGCAAGCACTACACGTTACTTGCGGTGGCGGACAAAGGAGGGAAAGCGACCCTACATAACATTAGCGACGACTTGACGCCGCCGGATGCCGGCAAAGCGAAGGTACGTGTCATCAATCTCGCTCGCGGCATCTCGAAAATCGACCTGTATGGAAACGGCGGTAAGGATTCCATCGTCAGTGGAGCTACGCTGAACGATCCGACAGATTACAAGACGGTCGATCCCTCCGAAACAGAGCTGAGTGTTCGGAACGGCACCAGCAAGAGAAACTCAGTGCCGATCAAAGACATCAATCTGCAATCCGGGAAGCTCTACACAATTTTGGTGTTCCAGGATAAGAAGGGAGCGCTCAAGACGAAAACAGTTGAGGATGTCTTCTCGGCAGCGCCGAACGGCGTTAGCAAAGCGAATTCCTAAGGCGGAACGGACTGTCTGACTAGCGGAAAGAGCCGCTCCAGCGGAGTCCGACACGCCAGAGGCGCGGCTCACCCGTATTGGGCGTAGGCGTAAGCGCGACAAGAAAGCTGCGGTCGAGCAGATTCTCGACCGCGGCCACCGCCGAAAGCTTGTCCGTCAGGCGATGCTCCGCGCTTAGCTGCAGGGCAGCGAACCCGGGCAGCTTGAACTGATTGATGTCGTCGTCGAATTGTAGGCCGAATGCGCGGATCCCGCCCGATATCAGAGTCTTCTTGGCCTGAAAGGTGAGCTGAGCTGTTCCTTGCTGCTTCGGTACCTGAGCCAGGCGGGGACCGGTGGTGAGTCTTGCGTCGGCAAAAAGGTATCCCGCTTCAGCTGTCCAGTAGCGCCAGCGGCGTGAGGCGCCAATCTCGATACCGCGGGAGAAACCGCTTGCAAAGTTGATCCGCTGCCGCAGAATCAAGCTCGGTGTGGTGCTGAGTGTTCCGTTCCCAATCAGATCTGAGAGTTCATTACGGAACAGCGTAACCGAGACCCGGTTGCGCTCTCCGATCCAATCCACGCCTGCTTCCACTCCCACCAAGCCCTCCGGCCGAAGAGTTGCGTTTGCTAGGGTGAGCGCATTACCGACGCGGAAATTACGGTGAAGTTCGTTCAGCGTAGGCGCGCGGAAAGTCCGGTAACCGGAAGCCCGAAACCGAAGCTGTTTGTACCCATACGCGATCCCGCCATTAGGACTGACAAAGGTAGCGTCGGCGACGCCGGTGAACTGATGCCTGATTCCAGCGAAGAAACGCACGGGCCCGAAACTGATGTCTGCCTGCCCGAAGATGCCGTGCTTCAGAAGAGTGCCGCCTCCGGGCGTGAGCAGTCGAGTGTTGTACGAGTAGTCGTAACTCACTCCGTGCGTATCATCTACATCGGCGCCGGCGATCGCATTCCAGTTGTGGTGCCGGGATTGCCCGTGGTGTTGCCAATACAGCGCTCCTCCGTAATCTTCTACCGGCACCGTTTGCTTGGAGGTTAGCGCCTCTGTATTCCGGCCCGCCGCAACACTCGAGAACGTGCTGTGGAACTGTTCGCGGGTGTGATAGGCGATAACCGAGACTTTGTCATTGCTCCAGTTGTGGGAATAGTTCACGCCGAGCGTGCCCAGCCCTGTCGAGTTCTTGGTCAATTGGGTTCCGTTGTGGCGAGCTTCGGCAATGACGTCGCCGTGCAACGAAAAACGGTTTGAATCTCCGAAGTAATCCAGATGGACATCACCAGTGGCAAAACGCACGTTCGCTTTGTCATCTGCCCGCCCGCGCAAGTAGTCCGGGACAATGTAGTAACCATCCGTCGTAAACCCGCGGGCATGCACGGTGAGGCCCCAACGGCCCCACAGGTTGGAGTAAGCTGCTGAAGCGTCCTCGGTACCGGCGTTGCCGGCCAGGAAATTGACGAAGAGGTGATCCGGCTTTGGACTTGGTCCAAACAGAGATATGTTGCCGCCAAGAGCCCGATCGCCGAATACGGCAGTGGTGCCGCCGCGATCGACTTCCACCCGATCGATAAAAGCAGGATCAATCCGCGTCCAATACACCCAGCCGCCAAAGGGATCGTTCACAGGAATCCCGTCCCATAAGACCAAGGTTCTGCTCGCGCCCGACGAGCCTGTGGCGCGTAAGGAAACGCCCTGAGTAGTGGGATTGGCGACTACGCTCGATGATCGCCGGAACAAGCTGAAGCCGGGCACTTGCCGCAAACGGTCATCGAGATTGTTGCCGGGGATGGTTCGGAGTTGTTCCTGGTCAACAACAGTGATCGAGGCAGGGCTTTCCGTAGTGAGTGAACCCACGACTGTGACCGTTGTGGTCAATGGCTTTTGCGCGACTTTGTCCTCTGGTCGAGGCGATGCCTGGCCCTTCCGATTGCCGGGGGCGCCGCCGGTTTGACCCAGGCATAGCGCACTCGCAAGAACGAGGATGACGAGGGTTTGTCGATAGTTCATGTTGATTTGAAACGAGGAAACAACGCGGCTCGCCAAGGAACAAATTGTCTGGGGAGACGTATCTTTAGAGTACATGTCCACGGAGTACGCGCTTGAAGCCGAGCGCTTGTGCAAGGTCTACCGGTCGCGCTGGAGAGGCCGTGAGATCGCGGCCGTTTCCAATCTAACCCTGCACGTACCTGCAGGCGTTAAGTTTGGCTTGTTAGGGCCAAACGGGGCAGGAAAAACCACGTTCGTTAAGATGCTGCTTTCCGCTGTCATCCCGACAAGTGGGACAGCAAGAATCTTCGGACGGGATGCGTCCTTGCCTGAGGCCAGAGTGCCGGTTGGATACCTGCCAGAAAATCACCGTTTCCCGACGTACCTCAGCGGTGCCGGGATGCTCAACTTCTACGGAGCACTATCGGGCATGAGCCAGGCGGACAGACAGGCTCGAATACCAGAGTTGTTGAAGCTCGTCGGACTGGAAAACTGGGGTGACGTACGGATCAAAAAGTACTCCAAAGGCATGCTGCAGAGGCTGGGGCTTGCTCAGGCTTTGATCCACCGCCCGCGTTTACTGGTTCTCGACGAGCCAACAGACGGCGTCGATCCGGTAGGTCGCCGCGACATTCGAGACATCTTGAACCGCCTGACGGGAAACGGCGTGACGGTATTCATCAATTCGCATTTACTTTCGGAAGTCGAAAGCTTTTGTGATTACGTCGCGATCGTACATCGGGGCGAACTGGCGCTTGAAGGGCAGGTGAGTGCGCTCGTCGCCGGCAAGGGATATGCCATCAAAACAAGCAGATTGCCGGAAGCCGCAACAGCCACCCTGCAGGCGCGCGCCTCAGTTGTTCAGACGAATGGCACTGGAGCTTTCGAGTTGCGGGTGGCGACGCTCGAAGCTGCGAACGAAGCAATTGATTTGATCCGACAGGCCGGCGGTTTGGTGGAGAGTGTCAGAAGCGAAAACAGCAGTCTCGAAGATGTCTTCATCCAAGCGACTCGCCGAGAGCAAGCCGCATGACCGGAGATCCCCGAATTTCGAACGGCCGCATCCTCCTGGCGCTGATCGAGGACACATTTCAGGAGGCACGCGCGCGATGGCTGTTCTGGGGATTATTTGCGCTGTCCACCCTTCTGATTCTGCTCTTTCTGTTCGTTCTGAAGATTGATCTGGTCGAGGGTGCTGTTTCCCTGTTCGGCATCGAATCCACAACGCGGACCGTCGACATTCATCGGTTCGTAATCACTTCCTACTCCTGGGTTTCGGTGATCCTGTACATCTGGGGCACATTCCTCGCGATCTTCGCCTCTTCGGGTCTGATTCCGAGCGTGCTGGAGCCTGGACGCATCGCGCTTTTGCTGTCGAAGCCGGTCACCCGGCCGATCTTGCTGCTCGGACGATACATGGGAAATGTGGCGATCGTTGCCGCGAACCACGTTTACCTCATTTGCAGCATCTGGCTGGTGATCGGAATCAAAACCGGCATTTGGGAACTACGCTTCCTACTCGCCATTGCGGCGAGCTTATTTATCTTCTCGGTCTTGCTGTGCGTGGTAGTGCTTATAGGAGTGATCTCGGAGAGCGCCGCTCTCTCTGTGATGGTGCCCGTGGCGCTGATGCTGATCAGCACCATCCTCAGTCAGAGGCAGATTGTTGTGCGGCTGCTTAGTTCCGAGTGGTCGCGCGAGCTCTGGCAGGCCTTCTACTGGATTGTGCCAAAGGTTTATGATTTGGCGGGAGCTATGCGACAGATTATTGTGTATGACCGCGAGGTCGATTGGTTCACTCCGGTTTGGACTTCGGCCATCTTTGGGGCAGCTGCCCTTTCTGCTGCTCTGCTGATCTTCAAGAGGCGGGATTTCTAGTGCAGCGGCGACTTGTTCTGTCCGGATTGGTCTTGTTTGCTGCCACTTTCATCGCAAGTTGCTCGCGACCGGTACCGAGTGGAATCTCGGTCCCAAGGTCGTTGGTTCCGTTGGTCAGTCCGGATGCGACGATGCTCGGCGGTATTGACGTAGAGGCCCTGAAATCTTCACCCCTGTACGCAAAGTACAGCAGTCTTCTTGACTATGCCGGGCTGGACCAGTTCGCGGCCGAGTCTGGAGTTGATCTTCGACGCGATTTGAACCAGCTGCTTTACGTTGCTAATGAGAAGAAGCAATATTTCCTCGTCCGCGGAAACGTTTCGGCCGCGGCCTTGGAGGGTAAGCTCCAGACGGAGGGAGCAAAGGCGAATCAATATAAGGGCATCAAGCTCTGGCAAGCTCCGAGGAGTGCGCTCGCTCTGCTGAAAGGACCGGTAGCGGTTCTCGGATCTCCCGACGTGGTGCGTGGAGCCATCGATACGGAAGAGGATGGCCGCGGAGAAGTGCCGGAACTGATCGCTGATCATCTTCGCTCTATGCCTAAAGGCGATCAAGCGTGGTTCATTAGCTGTCGTGGGTTGCCGTTCGCCTCGACTGTAACGAGAACCGACATCGAATCGGCGCTCTCGAACATCGTGGGATTCATCGCAGAGGCAATCGGAAGCTTGCATGTGGATACCGGCGCACGCCTTCAGGCGGCGCTATATTGCTCGACAGCCGAAGGCGCAACCCGCGTTCACGACGCACTTCGGGCGACGATTGCTATCGGCCGGCTCTCCACAAAAGATAACGAGACTTCGCTGCTGAAGATCTACGACGCCGTGCAGATCGAACGCGACCAAAACATTGTCCGCTTGAATGCACGATTGTCAGGAGAGCAGGTAGACGAATTGATGGGACGGATAAAAGTCCGGTAAATACGGAACAAGCGGACCGGGTTAGTTCCGCTCGTTGTGTGCGGTATAGGCCCTATCCAGAATCTGCACCACGTGTGCCACCTCCTGGCCTTGCCCGTAGAGCCGGCTACCCGCCACCAGCTGGATCATGCATCCCGGGTTGGCAGTGACGATGACGGAGGCTTTGGTCGTCTCGATCGAAGCCATTTTTCGTTCGAGAATACGCATAGCCATCTCATTCTGCACAACGTTGTATACACCCGCGCTTCCGCAGCAAAGGTCTGACATCGGCATCTCCTGCAGTTTCAATCCGGGAACGGATTTCAGCAACTTGCGGGGAGCCGCTTTGATCTTCTGGCCATGTGCCAGATGGCAGGAGTCCTGATACGTGACCACCGCGTTCACGGGGCCCATCGCCAGATTCAGTTCGATGGAGGCGAGGAACTCGTTGATGTCTTTCATCTTCGCGGTGAATTCAGCAGCTTTGGCGGCGTACGCGGCGTCATTGCGGAGAATCTGGTGATACTCCTTCAACGTGGACCCGCATCCCGCCGTATTCGTGAGGATCGCGTCGAACTCGGCAGGATTGATTGCGTCGATGTTTCTTCTGGCGAGCGACTCGGCCTGGTGCTTCAGGCCGGCGTGCAAATGTAGCGCACCGCAACAGCCTTGTTCACCGGGAATAACGACTTCGCATCCGTTTGCCTGGAGAACTCGCACCGTCGCTTCATTTAAGCGAGCGAACGAGACATTGGCGATGCAACCCGCCAGGAACGCGATCCGGTAGCGCTGTTCGCCTTTGGCCGGGAAGGTCTTGCCGATGTGCGAGAAGAAGAACGGGACCTCGGCGGGAGGTGTAAGCGCCTCCAGGTTGGACAGCTTGCCTAACGGTTTCAGGATCCCGGTGGCCCGTACAAGCCACTGCAGTCCGGAAGCCTGATACAGGTACAGCGCCGCTCCTGCAATCTGAAGGGCGGTACGCGACTGGATTGCCCGGAATGCGAGCTCTTTGAGTCGGTGCAGGAAAGAGCGTTTGCCCCGTCTCGCAACTTCGATTTGATTTCGCGCCGCCTCGATCATGCGGCCGTAAGGAACTCCAGACGGGCAGGCCGTTTCGCACCCGCGGCAGGCGAGGCAGAGCTCCATATGCTGGATATACGCCGGCGTGATTGGCGCCCCGGCCGCAACGGCGTTCATCTGGTACACACGACCCCGCGGCGAGTCCATCTCAACGCCGAGATCACGATACGTGGGACACGCGTTCAGACATAATCCGCAGTGAACGCATTTGTCCAGGTCTTCCTGAGCGGGCCCTTCACTGCGGTCGGCCTGGATCTCCAACAGTTCAGAGCTTGCCATAAAGACGCGACCGGTTTAACAGGGTGGCGGGATCAAACATTCTTTTTATCTTTCTCATCATGGCAAATGCTGCTGAAGAGCCTGGACTCGCGCTTCCCACCCACAACTCCTCGGCGGAGCGGACGTCATCGGGCGCATGTTCAACCACGGCGGTCCAACGTTGCTCGGCTGCAGTTGCAAGGATTGGGGGGGCGGCCCTCCAGGAGTTTAGGTAAGCGTAGGAGACTCCTGACCCCGCACGGCAGATCAGCGTACCGGACACAAGCTTCAAGAGCGTTCCGATTCCCGTCAGAGGCGTGCCGAGCCGGATCACTACGCCGTCAGGCTGCCATCGAAGGAAGTCGGCAGGGAACTCAGCCACGCACTTCCACCACGCAGTCTCATCATCTCCCTGGAGAATTTCGGCGTCGCTGAGCTCACGCTCGTACCGCGCCAGTACCTTCGGAGATCCAGCGGCGCGTACCGCCAGGACGAAACCGTTCCCATCCACTCTGGCAGCAGCCGGTGGCGTCAGGATATCAATCGAAGTGGGGCGTAGTTGTGTCTCCCGGATGACCCGCCCGTGCTTCTCCAGGATGACTTCCGGGTCGCTCGAAGTGTAAAGAAACGTCTGTGTTGCCTCGGGCATGGCGTGTACGCGAAAGTTGACGCTTGTAATTGCGGCGAGCGTGCCGAAGCTGCCGATCATCATCTTGCCCATGTCGAGGCCCGCAACATTCTTGACGACCATTCCGCCCGTTTTGATCAGTTTCCCTTCGAGCGTGGCGAAGGTCATCCCGATCACCATGTCCCGCGCGGTTCCGTAGCTCCTCCGCATTGGTCCGCTCACGTTGGACGCAACTACGCCGCCAACCGTTGCCTTATCGGCAAACGGCGGGTCGAGGGCAATCATCTGGCGCTCCCGCCGCAAAAAGTCTTGAAGAGCGCTGAACCGCATCCCCGCTCCGACGCTAACGGTCAGGTCGTCCCGCTCGTAAAGGAGGATCTTGTCGAGCGAACTGCTGGACACGAGGACGTCCGCCGGCAGGATCGGTCCAGCCATGAAGCGTTTCGAGTTCCGACCAAAGACGTTAACCGTCCTCGATGCTGCAGCAGAGCTACGCAGAATCTCGGCTAATTCCTCCGGCGACGTCGGTTTCAGGGCTGACATAGACTCGTCGACAAATGGTATTCCAAATGGTACCCGTTCCGGGCCTCTCGTCCCACGACGCGGGCCGGTGTACCGGGTGTTAAGATCGCCTCAGTATCCCACGCTCTCTCATGCCTTATCGCCGCGGTTCACCGGCCGGTAGCGGGGGCGTCCCTCTATGGATTTCGAGTTTTCAGCCGAGCAGATTCAACTGCGCAAGCTCGTTCGAGACTTCGCCGAAAAGGAGATTCGTCCGCACGTTCTGGAGTGGGACGAGACGCAAACCTTTCCATTGGAGGTCGTGAAGACTGCAGGCGACATGGGCCTTCTGGGCGCAATTTTTCCCGAAGATCTCGGCGGCGCGGGCTATGGGTACATTGAGTACTCCATCATCATCGAAGAGCTGGCGCGCGTTGACCCCAGCGTTGCCCTGATTGTCGCCGCGCATAACTCACTCTGCACAAATCATATTTATCTGGCGGGAAATGACGAGCAACGGCAGAAATACATCCCGAAGCTGGCTACGGGAGAGTGGATCGGTTGCTGGTCATTGACGGAGCCCGAGGCGGGCTCGGATGCAGCCGGAACCCGGTCGACGGCTGTGTTGAAGGATGGTGAGTGGGTTCTGAATGGCGGCAAGACGTTCACGACCAACGCGCATTATGCAGATGTATGCGTGGCAATGGCCGTGACAGACAGATCGGCATCCCAGCACGGCATCTCCGCATTCATCCTGGAGAAGGGAATTCCTGGCTTTACGGTCGGGAAGAAAGAGAACAAACTCGGTATGCGTGCAAGCGCAACGGGTGAGGTCCTGTTCTCGCAGTGCCGCCTGCCGCCTTCACAACTCCTGGGCAAGCAAGGCGAGGGCTTTGTCGATAGTCTGCGGATCCTGGATGGTGGACGGATTTCCATTGCAGCCCTTGCGATCGGAATCGCACAAGGTGCTTACGAACAGGCGCTCGGGTACGCAAAGCATCGCCGCCAATTCGGACGCTTCATCTCAGAGTTTCAGGCGATCCAGGACAAGCTGGCGAACATGGCCACCTCCATTGAAGCCGCGCGATGGCTGACTTACTCAGCCGGGTCGAAGAAAGACTCAGGTAAACGGGTCACCAAAGAGTCCGCCATGGCGAAGCTGTTTGCATCCGAGATGGCCGTCCAGGTGGCCGATCAGGCTTTGCAGGTTCACGGCGGCTATGGGTTCATCAAAGATTACCCGGTGGAGAAATTCTATCGGGATGTAAAGCTGTGCACGATCGGAGAGGGCACAAGCGAGATCCAGCGGCTCGTCATTGCGCGTCAGCTCCTGAAAGAGTAGCTTGCAGAAGACATCCCAAGATCGCGACCTTGCGAGCGCTGATTTCTCCCGAGACACACGCGCTCTCGCCAGGGCGGCCACACTGATTGAATCGCAGACGGAGAGTGGCCGCAAGCTCATTTCATCCTTGTTTGCCAAAACGGGGCGTGCCACTCTCATTGGAGTTACAGGACCGCCGGGGGCCGGAAAGAGCACTCTTGTCGATCAACTGGTTCACCGCCTGAGAGCACGAGGCAATAAGGTCGGCGTGATCGCTGTGGATCCGAGCAGCCCTTACACCAACGGTGCGATCCTCGGAGACCGGATTCGGCTTGGAGATCACTACAGTGATCCGGGCGTGTTTATTCGGTCAATGGCAACCCGAGGGAAACTCGGCGGGCTTGCGCGTGGAACCATCGACTTATCGCTGCTCCTCGATGCGGCCGGATTCGACGTAATCCTGATTGAAACTGTCGGTGTCGGGCAGGACGAGGTGGACATCGCCGGTGTGGCCGACTTGACTCTCGTACTTCTCGTTCCGGGGCTCGGCGACGACGTGCAGGCGATCAAGGCCGGTATCATGGAAGTCGCGGACGTCCTGGTCATCAACAAGGCGGACCTTCCCGGCGCAGACCGCCTGGAAGAAGAACTGCGATTTATGCAATCCCTAACGAACGTATCTTATCCTGTGCCAATCCTACGGGTGATTGCGTCGCAAGGGTCGGGTCTGGAGGGATTGCTGGAGCAGGTTGATGCCGTTGCAAAGGAGCGCAAAACAGAAGCCCAGCGATGCGAAACCTGGTCTTGGCGGTTGCGCGAAATGTTGCGCGAGTCGCTGTTGTCTGAACTTAAACCGGCGGATCTGAACGAGCATGCCGCTCTGGTTGCCTCCAGGCAGGAGGATCCATACGAGGCGATGGAGCAACTAAGAACCACTTTGTTGCGCCAGAGGGAGCTTGGGTGAGCATCGAGATTGACCATCTTGGAATCGCCGTTCGCAGCCTGACGGAAGGGCTCTCCTTTTACGAGGAAGCGCTCGGGATGAGCGTCAGCTTGCGCGAACGAGTGGCATCAGAGGGCGTGGACGTGGCGATGCTGCTAGCCGGTACTTCGCCGCAGGCACCGAGAATCGAACTGCTCGAAGCGTCTGGTGAGGATTCGGCGGTCGGTAAGTTCATTGCTGCCCGTGGTCCAGGCTTGCATCACGTGGCATTGCGAGTCGATGATCTGGCGGCTGCCGTTGATCGCCTGAAGAGCGGAGGTTACCGTGTCGTACAGGAACCTCGCATCGGAGCCGGCGGACATCGTTATGTTTTTGTTCACCCGCACTCGACCGGGGGGGTCCTGCTCGAGTTGATTCAAAAGTAAGTCGTTAAAGGAAGGAACTAACAGTCTTGGAAGCGAGAGCAAGCGTCGGCATCATCGGAGGTAGTGGTCTGTATGCGATGCCGGGCTTTGAGGCACAGCAGGAAGTACGACTAACAACTCCGTTCGGAGAGCCATCCGATCCATATGTTGTCGGGAAGCTCGAAGGCGTAGATGTTGCGTTTCTGGCGAGGCATGGCAAGGGCCATCGCCTGCTGCCGGGCGAGTTGAATTTCCGGGCCAATATTTACGGGATGAAGATGCTCGGAGTCGAGCAGATTATTTCTCTGAGTGCCGTGGGATCTCTAAAGGAAGAACACGCTCCTCTCGATTTCGTGGTTCCCGATCAATTCTTCGATCGAACGAATGGACGAATTTCTACATTCTTTGGCGAGGGCCTGGTTGCGCACGTGAGCTTCGCGGACCCGATCTGTGGTGACATGGCCACCGCTGTGGTCGAATCCGGCAAACAGTTGGGCATTACGACGAAGAACGGCGGCACTTATCTGTGCATGGAAGGTCCGGCATTCTCGACGCGTGCCGAATCGAACATTTACCGGAGCTGGGGAATGGACGTCATTGGTATGACGAACCTCCAGGAAGCGAAGCTGGCGCGCGAGGCAGAGATCTGTTACGTCACGATCGCCATGGTGACCGACTACGACTGCTGGCACGAAGGTCACGACGCGGTGACCGTCGACCAGATCATCGCGACCCTTACTCAGAACGCAGCCAACGCCTGCCGGCTCGTTCGGCAGGTAGTGGGCGCGCTCCCACCGAGAACCTGCAAATGCGGATCGGCTCTGCGGCACGCGATCATCACGGACAGAGCAGCCATCCCGGCGAGTGTTGAGAAGAAGCTGGAGCTGATCGTTGGTAAGTATACCGGCAGTTGAGCTTGCAAACGAGATTTTGCAGGATTGCCTTCAGTACGGCACATGGCCGCTGCGCACGCTGGAGACACTGATCGATCGTGCGCTGAATCCTGACGATTCATTTCTCGAAGTCGCTGCGACGCGGGCCTTCTTCAGCATTGTCGTCGAAGGCTTAGCGGATCGCTTCGAACCTAAGCTGTGCAGCTTTTATGCCGAGATGTTCAGTCATCTGATTGCCAGGGCGCTGCCCGAGTTCAACGCGGGAGATCTCTTGCGCCGCTACAATCAAGTACGCCAGACGCATCGATTCTGGGGCGGAGAAGTAAGGCGGGTCTACGTTCTATCGCGGGTTACGCTCGGAGCCGATGTGGCGGTGACCAGCGTGGTCATGTCAGGCTTAAAGAACCGCTTCCCCGGCGCCGAGATCTGCCTGGTAGGGCCAGCTAAAAACGCTGAGCTCTTCGCGCAGGACTCAACTGTGATTCCCATGGCAATAACGTATGAGCGCTCGGGAACCCTCCGCGACCGTCTGGGCGCGGCGCTGGAGCTTCGCGAATTGGTGGAGCAGGTGGACGCGATTGTTGTCGATCCGGACTCTCGTCTGACGCAACTTGGGATTATCCCCTGCTGCGACGATTCACGTTACTACTTTTTTGAGAGTCGGGCTTTTGGAGGAGCTTCCGATCTGTCCCTCCCAGCGCTGACAGCGCAGTGGCTCGAAGAAGTATTCGGAACGGAAGAAGCATCGCCCTACGTAGCCCCGGAAGAAACGCCGAGAATCGCTGACGTTTGCGTGAGTTGGGGTGTGGGCGAAAACGAAGACAAGAGATTGAGCGATGAGTTCGAGGCCGAAGCACTCACCGCCATCCTCGATAAGGGGGCGACGGTATTGCTGGACCGAGGCGCAGGTGGGGAAGAAGGGACGAGAGCCGACCGATTGAGCGAGAAGATTAATTCGCCGCGTCTGAAGCTGCACTCCGGAAGCTACGCGTCCTTCGCAAGCCACATCGCACAAAGCCGCCTATATGTAGGTTACGATTCAGCAGGCCAACACGTAGCTTCGGCCGCTCGGGTCCCGCTTATATCCGTCTTCGGCGGTTATCCGTGCGAGCGAATGATGTACCGCTGGCGTCCTTCCGGCGCTAATGCGACCGTGATCCCGTTCGATGCCTCCAACCGGGAAGAGGCGAGGGACGCTGGGCTCAAGGCTATTCAGGCTTTTTGAACGTTGGCGGCGGAGGCGGAGCCGTTGGAACCGCCCAAGGATTGGTCGTCGAGTTGGTTGCTTTCGGTGTTTCCGCCTTCTTGTCGTTTGCAGGTGAAGCGGTCGCCGGTTCCTCTTTGCTTTCGGGTAACGGAGGCGGGGCAGGCGCAGTTGGATCCATCTCATAGGTGATGGCAGACTCCGTTCCGAACTTCCGGTAATTACGGAACTCCAGCTCGTTCTTCGTCTTCTCGCTTCCAGCCGTCATGTACAGCTTGGCTGACTGGGGCGTCACATACTGTTGCCCGTTGATATCGACTAAGTCGTAATCAAGAATCTCCGTCGCTTGCTTCACCGGAAAACTGGAGGGGATGTCCACGGCCTCAAACGTGATGCGGGTTATCTCACCCGTATCCTGATCCGCATAGATGAGGCCGCGATAAGCGGTGTAAATGCGCTGCTCGTCTCCCGGACCCGAACTATACGAGATGGAGTAGCCGGACCGGCCACTACCAATCGCGTAGTTGAAAACGGCCATGCGGCGTCCACGTAAAGTTGCCCAATGGTCCCAATTGAAAGTTGCGCCGCTCTTTTCCTCGAAGATCTCCCGCATCATGCTGCCAAACTCACCTTGCGAGATAGCGCCTCCGCCGGCCGCGGCACGATCGATGGTGGTGTCTTCTACATGCCCGTTGACTGAATAGACTTTATACGATTCCTGTCCCTGGTTATAACTAACGCGTGCGAGCACATTCCCGATACTGCGGTAGTGATCGGCGTTGGTGGGATCCACGTACCGCCGGATGACTTCCACGCAGATGAAATTAGGCAGACTTTTTGTGTATGAGAGTGCGTAATCTTTGATCTGACTTAGAATTTGTTGCTGGCGAACGGAATCGGGCGGCGGGATCTCTGCCGCTCGCGAATGCAACCGAACCGTCGCCGCGCCACCGGTTGTCGTGTTGTCCGGAGCTGTCCCGGGAGAGTAGCTTGCGTCGTGCGACGGCGGTTTCAATGAAGCTGCCTGGTCCCGAAGTTCTTGAAGAGCAGCAACAGTCTTGGGCTGTGCGCCTTGCGCCTCCAGGTCCAGGATCGTTTTGTCCGTCAGCTTCTCTGAGAGCTTCAGCTTCTTGACATAAGCGGCGATCTGCTTGTCGGTGTGTTGCTTAAGCGCGAGCTCGGACCGAATGAAGTCAACAAGTTGCTGGACGTTCATCTCTGTTTGCGCCTGCAGCAAGAAGGCCACAGACACCAGAAGAGTTGAAACCAGACGCCACTTCATGATCTATATTCTGACGCAGGCCGGGGTTCCGAGGTTGCTTCAGCCGGGAAGCCGCTCTTGTTTATCGAGCTGAATCATCACGTTTCCGATGGGGAATCCGAGCTGTAGCCGGATCTGGACTGGTATACGATCCCCATCGTCCGTGAGCCACAAAAAGAGCCTCCCTTTTCGCCGGTAGAGCACGTTGTCGAACAGGAAAGCCTCGTAACGCGTGGTCTGGTACTTCTTACCTTCTAAGGTGATGCTTTCGCGGCTTTGACTTTCGATGCGTACGCTGACGACCTTTTTCCCGTCGGTTACGGGCAAGGTAGCGGATTTTCCCGGCTCCAGGTGGAGAAGTCGCAAAGACGCAAGCGCCCCTGCGATTTCGCGCGTGCAAGGTGGAACGTCCAGTTCCTTCTGAGTGGCCGTATTCTTGACCAGATCCTTCTCTTCGTAGCGGAGTTTAGCCGCGCTTTCGAGGGAGATGCGGGAGATGATGTGACGCTTGCTTTCTTGCGCGTCCAGTTCGGAATTCGCGAGGCAAAACTTAGCGTCCGTCCTCACGTTGTAAACGTCCAGTACACGGTAGAGGCGGGAAAGCACACCTGCACTTTGGATGTTCAGCGCGGTATGCCACTTGCCGTCGGAAGTGGGCTTTAAGTCCAGAGTCGCGTTGCCTGCAGTGATCAATCTCCACTCGACGTGATACTCGAGTCGTTCCGGGAAGGGGAAGCCGCCGCCCTCCCCTCCTGGCGCTGAGGAGAAGTTCGATTCATTTAAGACTGGCGAAACCGACAAGGCCGCAACGCAGACGAGTCGGAGCAGTGGATGCGGTCGCATGCCGTTCCGGATGCTAAGTCTCAACGCAGCTTTCAGTTTGATGGTCAGATGTCATTTCAGAGGCTTGGATCAGTCCAGTTTGTCAGACGTGCTACCGGCGAGCGAAGGTAGCTGCGTACTCTCGGGTTCTTAAAAGTCAATAGAGGCCAGGAGCTCGGAAGGCTTTCTGTTGAAGGCTCGTGAGATAGCCAGGAGGCTTTCCACGCTGGGCAGGTTGGTTCCCCGCTCAATGGAGCTGATCTGGGAGACGCTCAATCTCGCGGCAGTGGCCAACTCTTTCAGGGACCAGTTCCGTTCCACGCGCAACAGCTTGATGCAGTGCCCGAGCCTCTTTCGGAGCCGCTCCTGTGGAGTAGAGCCCAAGCCGAACTGCTCGATAGCATTTTGCAGTGTTTGCCGGAGTTGCTGAATAGAAAAAGGCTTGGCCAGATAATCGAAAACACGTAGCTTGAACGTCGCTCGCATGCTTTCGAGAGATGGATAGCCCGTCACGACGATAATGCACAGCTCGGGCCATCGGGAAAGAAGATCTTCCACGACGGTCTCGCCGCTCGTGGCGCCCATCTTCATGTCGAGCAGTACGATTTCAGGAACACGATCCTGAATCGAGGCGAACAGCGTGCTTGCATCGGCAAACGAACGAAGTGAATACTTGCCTTCGTCCCTCAACAGGTCTTCGATGTAGTTGCGGAAATCCAGATCATCGTCCAGAACCACGACATCGACTAATCCGCTTTCGATCTCAGCCTCACTCATGGCACAGTCTCAGATTTGCACCTCATCACGGATTGGCAAGAGAAGGCGGCTTCGCCTTCGGCAGAACAACTCGCAGCGCGGCACCTCCTGAAGGCCTATTATCAGCTGTAATGGATCCGCCATGTTGAGTCACGATGCCCTCCGCCACGGTCAGCCCAAGACCCGTACCACGGGAATCCAATCGCGTCGTGACAAAAGCCTTGAACAAATTGTTCAGCACGTGGCCTGGTATTCCCGGGCCGTTGTCGAGAACGGTGCAGCAGATCCATTCCTGATTGGCACGGGTAAACGATTTTGATTCCACGCGGATCTCGCCTTCGTTCGGGACCGCGAGCAACGCGTTCCGGAGCAAGTTGACGAATACCTGAACCAGGCGATCCGCGTTGCCTGGAACCGCATCGCTCTCACCAATGTCGTTGTGAAAAGATACGGCGGAGGCCTTCTCGTCGATGGCCACCAAGGCCCAGCTCTCATCCACAATGGGGCGGAGAGACACGGCTTCCGTTTCTTTTGTGCGCAAACGCGCGAAATCCACCAGCCCCTCGCTGATTTTCCGAAGGCGTTGAGTGACTCGCAACATTCTGGCGAGCCGATCCAATGTATGCCCGTCCTTCTCCGTCTCGAGCAACTTCTCGATCGAACCCTGGAGGACGGCTAGCGGTGTATTCAGCTCGTGAGCGACGCTGGTGCTCAAGAGTCCCAGGCTGACCAGCCGATCCTGCTCCTCGATTTTCTGGAGAGCGCTTGCGAGATCATCCTCCTGCCGTCTCAATTCGACCACAGTCGAGTTTCTCGAATGCATGATTCGGCCAATCTCGTCTTTCGTGATGAAGCGCTCGTCGATCAGTTCATTGTCACGGTCTCCGCTTTGCGTCGCCTGGTCCGCCTGAAGCATCAGCCGGATCGGTCCGTACACATATTGGGGCATGATGATGAATTCGAGGAACGCGATGGACAGAACATATATAGTTCCCAAGACGACGAAAAGGCTCAGCCGGGCACGGTGCAAGCTGGTGTCGTAAACGTCGAACGAAAGCGTGAGGCGCTCAAACCGGCCCGGCAATCTGGAAGACCGAAAGATTGTGTCTTGCTCCTGCCGCCAGACCTCAGACGGGTGTTCGCTAAGGTACCTGCGACCGGCCTCGGGCAACCCGACCTGATGAGCGGAGCCAACCTGTAGTTCGTAGATCTTGGAATCGAGTTTCGCCTGATCAGCGGTAAGCAGACCTTCGCGAAACATGCGTTCGTACAACCTGTGTTCCCGGTCCCGCGTCGCATCCAACTGATTCGAGAGCAGCGGAATGGACGAAAAGTAGACCGACACCGCCAGAACAGCGAAAAATACGTTGTGCAGGATGATCAGCTTCGGGCGGACTTTCAGACCATCGAAAGCCCGCAGCGGTGCACTCCGGCGTTTGCGCCTAAAGCTGCTGACTTGCGAGCTCGTCTCTGCGCTCAAGCTCCTGCTCCTTGTACTGAAGCTGGTAGAGCTTCCAGTAAATCCCGCGCTCCGTCAAAAGTTGCTGATGAGTGCCCATCTCGCGCAATCTGCCCTTGTGCATCACCAGGATCTTGTCGGCACGCTGGATCGTGGACAGACGATGTGCGATCACGAGAGATGTGCGGTCGGACATCATACGGGACAGAGCTTCACGCACCTTCAGTTCAGTGTCTGTATCGACACTGGACGTGGCTTCATCCAGTATCAGAATTCGAGGCTGGTGAGCCAAAGCTCGAGCGAAGCTGATGAGTTGCTTCTGTCCGGTCGAGAACCCGTCCCCGCGCTCGCGCACGGGTGTTTCGAAGCGGTCCGGCAGTTCATCGATGAAGTCCACGAGATTCACCTGCCGCGCGGCATCGCTGACGTCCCGGGCAGTCAGTTCCGGTGTGCCCAAACGGATATTCGAGTCGAGCGTTCCAGTGAAGAGATACGGATCCTGAAGCACGACCCCAAAAAGGCGGCGCAGTTCGGTGAGTTCAACATTACGGATATCGACCCCGCCGATCCGAATCGCGCCCCGGCCCACATCGTAGAAACGCAGCAGCAGATTCGTCAGCGTGGTCTTACCGGCGCCGGTATGCCCAACCACCGCGACCGTTTCGCCAGGCTCGATCCGGAAGCTTACATCCCGCAGGACCCAATCCTCATCCTTGTACGCGAACCACACCCGGTCGAATTCGATACCGAGCGAACCGGCTGGAACGTGTTGGCTGATCGCGGGGCTGACGATCTCGGGTTGCGTGTCCAGCAGCTTGAAAATTCTCTCTGAGGCTGCCATGGCGCCCTGCAAGATGTTGTATTTCTCGCTCAAGTCCTGGATAGGCCGGAAGAAACGAAGTCCGTATTGAAAGAACGCCACAAGTACACCGAGCGTTAGCGCCCCTTGCCGGATTCGAAACCCGCCGTAAGCAAGCAGAAGCGCTAACGCAAGCATGCCCAGGAACTCAACGACTGGATAGAACCAGCCATACGCGATGATCGAATCCTTGAACGCGAGCATGTGATCCCGATTCACCTGATCGAATTCTCCCCTGCTTTTCTCCTCCCGATTAAAAAGCTGCAATACGGCGATGCCGGCGATATGCTCCTGAAGGTAGGCATTGATTTTGGCGACGGCAACCCGTATTTTTCGATAGCTCTGCGAAGCGGTACGCCGGAATTGCGCGGTTACCAGAATCACAATCGGCATCACCCCGAGCATCAGGCCTGTCATGCCGGGACTCATGCGAAACATCGCGGCGAGGACGAACGAAAGCATGAGCAGATCGCCAACGATGGTTACCAGCCCGGACGAGAACAGGTCGTTCAGGACATCAACGTCCGTGGTCACTCGTGTGACAATCCGTCCGACAGGATTTCGGTCGTAGTACGTCAGGTCGAGGTTCTGAAGGTGGCTCATCAGCTGTTTTCGCAGGTCGAACATCGCCCATTGCCCGGTCAATTGCATCAGGTACGTTTGGCCGAAATCGAACAAAAATCCGAAGACAATGACAGCCAGATAAATCCCCGCGAGCTGAGTTAATCCGGTCCATGGATCACTCGATAGCCAGTTTGTGAGAGTTGGCAGCACCGGGACTTCCTGGGACGGAACCAGGTATTTGTCGATTGCAATCTTCGTCAGGAGTGGGCCCGTGACTTGGAAAATGGAGTCGACCAGAAGCAGGAGAATCGACACTGCGATAATCGACTTGTACGGCTTCATGTAAGTGAGAAGCCGCCGCATCAGGCGAGCGTCGTACGCTTTTCCGAGTACCTCTTCTTCCAACGTTTGCTCCGCAGAATTGCGATCCGAGTGGTTTTCCGGATCGCAGTACCAGACTAGCGTAGGCACGACCGGACCTTTCAGTTCCTATGAATTCTTTAAACGGCCTTGTACGCATAGACAAGCCTGCTGGCTGCACCAGTCACGACATCGTCATTCGCTGGAGGAGGTTGAGTTCAGTCAAGCGAGTTGGCCATCTCGGGACGCTCGATCCGATGGCAACCGGACTGCTTCTTCTCCTGTCTGGATCAGCGACCCGTCTGGCCCCGTTTTACGCGCGCGCGGAAAAGACATATCTGGCGAAGATCAGGTTTGGCGCTGTGTCGGATACCTATGATGCCGAAGGTTTGGTGCGCGAAACCGGATTGCCCGCCCCAAGTGACTGGAACACGCTCGATAAAGCGCTCGACCGGTTTCGGGGGAAGTTTTCACAGGTGCCTCCTGCTGTTTCCGCCAAGAAGGTGCGCGGCACACCGGCTTACAAGCTCGCCCGTAAACAAATTGAGTTTGAATTGAAGCCCGTCGAGGTGGAAGTGCAATCTCTGGAACTGCGGAAGGTAGAGCCCGGCTTTGCAGAGATCCTCGTCCGCTGCTCAGCGGGTACCTATATTCGCAGCATGGCGCACGATTTGGGACAGCATCTTGGCTGCGGTGCATTACTCAGCGAACTCAGACGCGTGCGGATCAGCAATTTTCAAGTAGAGGATTCGATGACGCTCGAGCAGTTAGAAGAGCTTGCACGTCTGGGACAACTGTCGGACGCGGTGCAAAGATCGAGCTTCTTGCTGCCGGACCTGCCAGCGGAGCACTATCCGGACGAAGCGGTCGTGCAGATCAGACAAGGACGCGACTTCCATGCGTCGCCATTCGTGATTCCACCCGGAGCTCCGCTGATCAAAGCGCTCGATTCCTCAGGTGAATTGGTAGCGATCGCAGAAATGACGATCCCCAATACATATCACCCGAAAATCGTGCTTTAGCCCGACCTACTTGCCGGAACGATTTGCCTCTCTTCTTCTTTTTGCCCAGCCAGGCTTTTCTGTCTGATGCGCGCGGCCAATCGCAAGCGCGTCTGCGTCGACGTTCTTGGTTACAGTAGAACCGGCGGCGATGAAAGCTCCATTGCCAATGCTGACCGGGGCCACCAGTGTAGAGTTGCTGCCGATGAATGCGCCTTCACCGATGCCGGTCTTATGTTTCTGGGCGCCATCAAAATTACAGGTGATTGTGCCCGCGCCAATGTTGGTCTCAGCTCCGATGTCGGAATCTCCCAGGTACGCCAAGTGCCCGGCTTTGGCACCGCGGCGGAAACGCGTGTTCTTCAGTTCGACAAAATTCCCGATATGAATGTCCTGCTCGGTCTGTGTACCTGCACGTAAACGCGCAAATGGCCCAATCGAGCCACCGGAGGCGATCTTGGCCGATTCTGCGACAACGTACGGAAGAATCGCGACTCCATCGGCGACTTCGCAATCCCGCAGAATCGCTCCTGACCCGATGCGGCATCCACTACCCACGCGACTCGTGCCGCGCAGTTGAACGCCGGGCTCAAGGTAAGTGTCCTGGCCAACTTCCACTTCCATATCGACACTGATGGTTTCGGGTTTCTCCATAGTGACCCCGGCCAGCATCAATTCTGTCGCCTTACGAAGACGCAGCAGACGATCCGCTACCGATAGTTCCAGGCGTGTGTTGATGCCCAGCAGCTCCGTTTCGTCTGGGACGAAGTGCGGCGAAACGGGGAAGCCGCGTGAGGCTAGGATCTCGACCATGTCGGTCAGGTAGTACTCGCCTGTCACGGCGTTAGGTTGAATGAGGTGTACGTGATCCCAGAAATGCCGGGCGTTGAAGCTATACACACCGGGATTCACCTCGCGTATCAAGACCTGTTCCGGAGTCGCTGATTTCTGCTCTACGATAGAGGCCACGTTTCCGCCGCTATCACGAAGGATCCGTCCATACCCGGTAGGATCGGTCATGTTCGTGATCACGATGCTTCCGCCTTCGGACTTCCAACTCTGTCCCAGCAGACCCTGCATTGTCAAAGAAGTGACCAGTGGGCCATCACCGTTCAGGATCAAGAGACGTCCCTCAGGAACTGACACGGCGCTCTGGGCACAACGCACGGCGTCCCCCGTTCCCTTTTGTTCCCGCTGCTCCGCGAACCGGACGCCCGGCAGTGACACGCTTGCTTTTACCGTCTCGGCTTGATGCCCAACTACGACGATGATTTGTTCCGGAGGCGCCACCTGTTTCGCCGCACGGATCACGTGATTTAGTAGCGTGTCTCCACCGGCTTCATGCAGAACTTTCGCCTTCTTCGATCGCATGCGGGTCCCGAGACCGGCTGCCATTATAACGACCGTTACCTTATCGTTCATTGATGTTTTTCTTTGCACTCAGGGTCTGCTTGCGCACTTGCAGTGCCCGCGACCGTGCCGCCAGATCCATGACGATTTCGGCCAAAGAGGCCGGGTCATGGCGGACTTTCTGAGAAATAGCTGTATCCCCGATTAAATCGGCTGTCACGACCTTGATGCCCAAATTTGTGAGTGCTTCCAAGTCATTCTCGACCGGCTTCACCTGAGCCTGCGCATAACGCTTCCGGAGAACCTCAGGAATTGTCGCAGTGTTGAGGACCACGCAATCGATAATCTTTGTCCCGGCGTGCTGGTGGAGAGCCTCGACGTGCTGCGAAGCCGTGAAATTGATTGTCTCGCCCGGCTGCCACATCAGATTGACAAAGTACGCTTTCAGAGCGCTCGAAGTGGCGATCGCCTCCGAGACACCTCGCACGAGCAGATTCGGGATAACGCTCGTGTAGAGTGACCCGGGTCCCAGGGTAATCAGGTCGGCCTGGGCAAGTGCTTCGAGGGTCTCCGGGAGAGGATCGCAGTCATCCGGCTCAATCGAGATAGTATCGATCCGCTTCCTGCTCTTGCTGATCTTGCTTTCCCCCCGGACGGTGGTTCCGTCTTTGAGAGTGGCTCTGAGCACGACGTTGGCGGACGTGGCGGGGAAGATGCGGCCTCTGATCGCGAGAATCTCCGAGGAGAGTCTGACCGCCTGTGAGAAGTCGCCTGTGATCTGATGCATCGCTGTCAGGAACAAATTCCCGAAGCTGTGCCCCTTTAGTCCACGTCCACTCGCAAACCGGTATTGAAACAACTGCGAAAGCAGAGCTGTGTCTTCCGACAGGGCCGTCATACAGTTGCGGATGTCGCCCGGCGGGAGGATATCAAAATCGCGGCGTAAGCGCCCCGAGCTCCCCCCGTCGTCCGTAACGGTGACAATGGCCGCGATGTCGAGCGGAGGTTTCGTCGCTAACGTGCTGGGTGGGGTTGCTCTGGCATGTCGCTTAAGGCCTGACAGGAGGGTTGAAAGACCAGTGCCACCGCCAATCGCCACAACCCGCAGAGGACTCTTCACGGAGTCAGTCTCATGGAAATGTATGCCGAGCTGTTAGCCGGTATTTTCTGGTTCAGGATCTCAGGATCCTTCCCAGTACTGAAGACGACTGCGATTGCGACGCTCTGCCGAGAGCCGGTTCGGCTCTAGCGCCGCCGTCTGGGCTTTTCTTCCTCTTCTTCGTAGACCGGAACCGAATCAAGATCTTCCGCCTCAAAAACCTGGCCGCACTCTAGGCAACGAAGGTAGTCCACACCATCGCGGCGATAAAGAAATTCGGTTCGCTCGTGCTGACATCCCTGCATAGCGAAATAACACCTATTCTAGACTGCACAAGTCTCCTGTCAAGTACAAGTTGAGCTTTTTCAGTCAGCCCGGCTGTACTCCCACCTACTTCCCGATTGTAAAATGCCCTTGTCCCTTACGCCCGATTGTGGAGATCTCAACGCCCATCACGGTTTCGCTTCAGCGTGCTGAGTCCCCGCAATACGGCGCCGCACTTCCAGACTGCCCGGGAGTTTATGCATTCCGGGACGGGACAGAAATCGTCCACATAGGGTGGTCACCGCGTCTCAGGACCAGGGTCGTCCGCTTGTTGTCCCGTGTGACTTCAGGTAACAGTACCGTGGGTTCGCGCATGAGAGACGCCGGATTGGTCCTGAGTTGCTGGCCGACAGGTTCGAGGCTGGAATCGTCGTTTGTCATGTATCAGGTGTTACGATCTGATTGCCCGTCGGACTATCGCAAACGCCTGCGGCTGAACTTACCTTGGTTTGTCACACTGACAACCCGGGACCCCTTCCCGCGCCTGGCCGTGTCGCGCCGCATTCCGAGCCGCGAGGAACCGGCGTTCGGCCCGTTCAAGTCGAGAGACAGCGCGCAATTGTATGCCGACGATGTGCTTGGGTGCTTCCGTCTCCGGAGATGCGCTGATTCGCTCACTCCAGATCCGGCTCATCCCGGTTGTATCTACGGCGAAATCAACCAGTGTTTGCGGCCGTGCCAGCAAGCCATCAGCGAGCCGGAGTACGAGGCTGAAGTCCAGCGTGTCTCGAGCTTCCTGTCGACCAATGGTGATAGCAGTCTGGCCGGGCTAGTTTCGGCGAGAGATGAGGCTGCTCGGGCGCTTCGGTTCGAACGAGCAGCGGAGTTGCACAAGTCGATCGCGAAGGTGAAAGCGATCGCGGAGGGGAGGGAGGATCTGGTTTGCGACGTACGAGGGATGGGTGGGTTCGCTCTGACGAAGGGAACGGGTGAGCGCGCGGTTCTCATCTGGCCTATGTCAGGGGGGTTGTGGCAGGAGTCACACCGGATTACAGTCGGGGAAAGCGCCACGCCGGATTCTCTGGCAGGCTTGTTGAAAG
>Ga0308176_10000383_pt1 | contig 28713 bp, 19 predicted proteins | sample PhyCR2_3_FD_203890 | JGI IMG/M metagenome (GOLD analysis project Ga0308176, IMG submission 203890) | Soil microbial communities from UC Gill Tract Community Farm, Albany, California, United States - DLSLS.C.R2 | ecosystem: Environmental > Terrestrial > Soil > Agricultural land | place: USA... | reverse complement strand
ATTACAACGTGCGCTGGATCGGAATCGATGTCGCACCCGAGACGGCGGGGCCTGGACCTGCCACGGACGACAAGACAGGTAAACTTACGCGGCCGGCCGCGCCCGCCCAGGCGACGCCGGCCTCGGCCTCCTCGTCGGCGGCCCCGCCACAGAACGGTAAGCGACCGAACGCATGACCTGGCGGCGGGGTCCATCCGCTGCGACACATAATCGATGGGGGTCGGCATCACTGCGACGTGATGCCGACCCCCGACTTTTTGGGGCATGTGATCGGAATTGCTTGCGTTTGTCGGGGCAATCGGCGATGACTCCGGATGTACTCGCAGGGAAAGTGCGACCCAGCGAGACCTTAGACAACCGTTTCTTAGGGAGGCTCAATCTATGACTGGTCGATCGCAAGGGTATCTTGCGGCGACGGCTTGTGTACTGGGGTTCGGGGCCTGTACGGCGCCCACCGAGCACACAGATCTTCGCCCTGATGGCCCGCCGGAAGTCCTCGCAGTCCTCGCATCGGATGACCCGGATGGTGCTGGCGCTGTCGAAACGGCAACCTTCTGCAAGGCCGGGGACGACAAGCGCCCCGGCTTGGTCCCAGCGGCGCTGGCTGGTCCAACGCAGGTTTGCCCGGACGATCTCAAGATGGGGACGGATGAGGTCACCGACACGCAGCCGGTCGACTGGTACGTTCGCATCCAATTCGACGAACTTCTCAATCCGAAGGTCGAAGATCTCCTGCCGGTCACCGACTCGGCGGGCAAGCCCACGGGGATATTCCAAGGCTCCCTGGCGAACACCCAGCCGGTCACCATCACCTGCGCCGGCGTCAATGTTCCCTACGACGGCTATTACGACCCGAGCGGGAACTCCTTCACCTGGCCGCTCGGCCCGTCCCTGTACATCCAGCCGCTCGACACGTCGACGGTCGCCACCGGCAGCGAGTGCCAGGTCACGGTCAAGCCCGACGTGGCCGCCGACAAGGACGGCAACCACGTCCCCACGGCTCAGCTTGGACCGTACACGTTCAAGATCGCCCCGCTGGCGCTGGTTTCCGAGAATCCGGGTCAGCCCAAGGATCTCACGATGCCTTCGACGATCGATGCGGGTAAACCGCTCGTCCTCACGTTCAATGCCACGATGGACGTGACGAGCCTGGTTGCTGGCCAGGTGACCATCGTCGACGCGGCCGACTGCAATGGTACCGCTCCGGTTGTCACGCACACCGCGGTGATCGGGATGGATAAGAACAGTGATCAGGCGATCGATGTGAAGGATAGCGGCGCGGCCGGGACGGATGCCTGGCTGCACGCGAAGACCTACATCATCACCTTCCCGACAGGCATTGACGTCAAGGACGCGGCCGGTGGCGCCGGCCACTTCCCTGATGCCAACAAGCTCACCATCTGCTTCAAAACGGCCACCTGAAAAGGACTCACCATGAAGACCGTATTGCTTCCTGTGTTCATGGCGATCGGTGTCGTAGGTGGCACCATCGCGCTCTGCGAGACCGATGTCTACGCGCAGGCCGGCAGCACCGTCGGTAGCCTTCGCGGCCAGGTCCGCGACAAGGCCAATGGCGAGCCTGCCGTCGGTGCCACGGTCGTCGCCACTTCACCGGCGCTGCAGGGCGAACAGGTGGTGCTCGCCGACGAATCCGGCCTGTACTTCCTCACCTCGCTCCCGCCGGGCAGCTATACGCTGACCGTTTACTACAATGACGGGACGTTCACGCGCAGCAACGTCATCGTTCAGGTCGGCAAGGAGGCCGTCGTCAACATCACCGTTGACTCCTCCTCGACCACCGGCAAGCCCAAGGGGGAGACCATCGAGATCCAGGGCTCCGCCCCGGTCATCGATCAGGGCTCGACCAAGACCGGTGTCTCGCTGACCAGCGACTACACGAACAATATCCCGGTCGGCCGTACGTTCGGTGCCGTGCTCGGCGCGGCCTCGGGCTCGCAGCAAGACGCCTACGGCACCTCGATCGGCGGCGCAACCTCGGTCGAGAATACGTACGTCGTCGAGGGTATCAACACGACGGACACCGCGCGCGGTGGGTTGTCGTCGAACTTGCCGAACGAGTTCGTGCAAGAGACCGAGGTGATCACCGGTGGCTACAACGCCGAGTACGGCCGGGCGACCGGCGGTATCGTCAACGTCGTCACCAAGCAGGGGTCGAATCAGCTCCATGGCTCGGTGTTCGCGTACTACACCCCCGGGCAGCTCAGCGCGACCGCCAATACGATCCAGAGGGAGGGCGGCTCGGTCGATACCCAGAGCAACCTCGACTACAACTACGATCTCGGCGCCGAGCTCGGCGGCCCGATCATCAAGGACAAGCTGTGGTTCCACGTCGGGTTCAACCCCTCGCGCCGCCGCGACGTCATCACCCGCCTCGTCCAGGAGCAGGTCGACGGTAACCAAGACGGTGTTGCCGACGTCGACCCCAATACTGGGTTCACGATTCACAAGCGCGTGTCCAGCCTGGATACCCCCGAAGCCCGGACGACCTACTTCTTCACGGCGAAGATCAACGGCGAGATCAATCAGAACAACCAATTTCAGGTCTCGTTCTTCGGTAACCCGCGCACCGGCAATGGGTCGGTCAACGACAACCCCGGCAGCGTCACCTTTGCCCCGAACGACACGCTGTTCAACCGAACCGATGGTGCGTACGACGTGTCCGCGAAGTACACGTCGAAGTTCAACAACGGTCAGACCCAGATCGATGCCCTGGGTGGCTTCCATCGTGCCTCCAGCGAGGTGACGGCCCCCGCCGGCTCGGTCGGCAATCGACCGCTGGCCTACTATAACTACACGCGTTCGTTGTACGACTTCGTCGACCTCGAGGGCTCCCAGATCGCGGAGTGCAAGGACCCCGATCCGACCAGTACCTTCAAGAGATGCCCGGTCAACCTCTATGGCGAGCAGGGGCTCGGGAACCTCGAGAGTCGGGTCAACGACCGCTTCTCGGCGTTGCTCTCGGCAACCCAGCGGGTGAAGGCGTTCGGTTATCACGTGCTGAAGGCCGGCCTCGACGTCGAGTCCGCGACCTACGACTCGACGCAGTACTTCACCGGTGGGGCTTCCTATCGCAGGTCGTGCAACATCGATCCATCGACCGGTGGCTGCGCGGACAATCCCGATGATCCGACGATGCTGCCCGGCCGCTGGCGCATCCAGAAGTATGCCGGCATCGTCCGCAACCTGACGCCGATGGAGCTTGCGAATCCGGGTTCGGTGATGCTCCAGCCCGGTCAGCAGATCGACGGTTGTTCGGGTGGGCTGGCGATCTGTGGTCCGATCGACCAGAAGATCGCCAATACGACGAACCGTAGCATCGGTGCGTATCTCCAGGATTCCTGGCAGATCCGTCCGAACCTCACGATCAACGCGGGCCTGCGCTACGAGCAGCAGCAGCTGGTCAACGCCGCGTCCTTGCAGGGCACGGTATTGCCGACCGGCGAGATCGTCCCCAAGGTTGCGATGTCGCTCGATAACTGGGCGCCGCGGCTCGGTGCGATCTACGATCCGACCTCGGAAGGCAAGTCGAAGCTGTTCGCGCACTGGGGCCGATTCTACGAGAACATTCCGAACGACATCAGCGTTCGCTCGTTCGGCGGCGAGATCGACGATGTCCAGAACACGAACAACAAGCGGCTGATGCCCGGCCAGACTGGTTACAACCCGGCCTGCAACGTCAATCACGTGCCGGGTGTCAATCCGACGGATGTTTTGCAGAATTGCACCGATCTCGGCGCTGCGAGCTTGCTCGGTGGTGGGTCCGAGTTCGTCGCGCCCGGGACCACCGGCCAGTACACCGAGGAGGTCGTGCTCGGCGCCGAATACGAGCTGGTCGCGGACGTGAAGGTGGGAATCACCTACACGCACCGCACGATCCCGAACGTGATCGAAGACATGTCGGCCGATAACGCGAACAACTACTTCATCGCGAACCCGGGCAAGAACTACGACGGCGAAGCGGCCAAGCTCGAGGCGCAGGCGGCGGCGCTCATGAACGATCCGAAGCAGGCGGCGCTGGTCGACGCGCTCAACCAGCGCGCGAGCGCGCTCCGGTTCGAGAAGAACTTCGATCCGCCGAGCCGTAACTACGATGCCGTGACCCTGCGGGTGGAGCAGCGGCCGACCAAGCAGTCCCTGCTGGTGGCGTCGTACACCTACTCGATGGAGCGCGGTAACTACCCCGGGTTGTTCTCGACGGAGACCAACCAGCTCGACCCGAACATCACGTCGCTGTACGACCTCCCCGACCTGATGGCCAACCGCTATGGCCCGCTCGGGCTCGACCGGCCGCATAACCTCAAGGTCGATGGCTTCTATCAGTTCGACTTCAAGAAGGCCGGTTTGCTCACGGTGGGCTCCAGCATTCGTGCCCAGTCGGGAATCGCGCACAACGTGCTCGCTGCCCACCCCGTCTACGGTGATGGCGAGTCGTACCTGTTGCCGCGCGGGTCGGTCGTCCGCTCGCCCGTGACCTCCAACGTCGACATCCACTTCTCGTACGGGCGCCGGCTCGACAAGAACCTGACGCTCGAGGGCTTCGTCAACGTGTTCAACGCGCTCAACCAGCAGGACGAGCTCAACGTCGACGAGAACTACACGTTCGACAACGCCTTGCCGATCGTCGGTGGCGACGCGAACGACCTCAAGCATGCCAAGGGGCTTCCGGGGGGCCCGATGGTCAACCAGACGCTCCAGCCGAACTTGAACTACAACCACACCAACCTGCTCACGGTTCCGCGCAGCTTCCAGTTCGGGATGCGCCTGACGTTCTGATGGACTTGACCACGCCCGACGCCGCGACGCGGCGCGAGCCTGGTTAGCCGATCGCTAGATCGCAGGAAGATGGCCTCCCCAGGAGGCCATTTTTCATTCCGGACAAAAAAACAGCAGGTTACCTTCGTTGGTGCAAGGCTCCTCGGTCCGTGTCGTAGTTAGATCGATGTTGGTTCGCCGAGCGTTGGTAGAGCCCATGGACATTCGGTTCGCTGATCACCCATCGTTTCAGCGTGCCGCCGCCGGTATGGTCGGCGGTGCGCTGCTGTTCGGTGCCGCCCTGCATCCCGTGACGGCGATGGCGCCGCTGGCCGGCGGCATCCTCGGCATCGCCGCCGGTGCGGCGATCGCCCACGGCAAGGCCGTCTGGCGCTTGCTCGCGGCCGGCGCCGCGCTGGTCCCGCTGTTCGCGTTGCCTCCGAGCGGCCCGGGGCTGGTGGTGGTCGCGGCGATCTTGGCGCTCGCGCTCATCCCCGGTGGGCCGCGCGGGCTCCGCGGCCTGGTCGGCCTCTTGTTCGGCGCGATGACCACGCTGGTCGCGATGTGGTGCGCGCTGCGGATCGGCCACGCGAGGCAGACGATCCACTGGTCCCCCCTGGTGACCACGCTGGTCGCCGCGGCGGCGATGGGCGTGGTGGGCGTCCTGGCGATGCTGCCGCGCCACCTGCAGTTCGTCGTCGACCCGGTGCAGGCGGCGCTCAGCAAGTTGCCGGCGAACCTCGACGCCGAGGTGGCCGGCCTGTGCGCGCGCTCCGCCGCGATCTGGCGCACGGCGCAGGACCAGATCGCCGATGACGCCGGCAAGCAGCTCGTGCGCGACGGTGTGCTCAAGGCGCTCGAGGTCGCCGTACGGAGCGCCGGCGTGAAGATCACCGGCCCGAGCGAAGCCGACCTCGCGCAGCGCATGACGGATCTCGATCAACGGATCACCGCGGCGACCGACCACGAGGTGAAGACGCAGTACGAGGCGGCGCGCGCGGCGCTGGGCGATCAGCAGCGCTACCGCGAGCGCATTCGCCAGGGGCGCGAGCGGCTCGTCGCCCGGATGCACAATCATGTCGCGGCGCTCGAGAAGTTCGAGCTCGCGGCGACGGGCCTGCCGGCCGCGCGGGCGGCCAGCGCGGGCTCGCCGGTGGTGGCGCAGCTCGAGGAGCTGTTGCACGACGTGGCGGCGAGCGGGGAGGCGCTGGCCGAGCTCGAGCTCGGCGACGCACCGGCGGGCGTGGCGGGCGCCTTGGTGACCAGCGGGGCCGGCTCCGGCACCTGAGCGCGCCGCGCTCGTGGTCGTCACCGGGCGCAGGACCTCGGGGTTCTGCTAGGCTCTCGGGTGGAGGCCGCATGTCCACGCTTGCCCGGATCCTTTTCGCTACTGGCCTTTGGCTTGCCGTTCCACACGCCGCGTTCGCGGAGGACGCCGACGCGTATTACAAGCAAGGCCTCGCCTACAAGGCCGAGAACAAGCCGGATCAGGCGATCGAGGCGCTCGAGCGCGCGGTCGCGGCGAACCCCAAGCACTACATGGCGTGGGCGTCGCTCGGCAACCTGTACAAGACCGCCAGGCAAGACATCCCCAAGGCGGTGGCCGCGTACGAGCACGCCGTCTCCGGGCTCAAGAAGGACAAGGTGGTGTGGGAGAACCTCGGGATGGCCTACTTCCGCAACAAGCAGGAGGATCAGGCGCTCAAGGCGCTGATCACCGCCAGCACGCTCGATCCCAACGACGCCGATATCCGCGGCAACCTCGGCACGGTGCGGCGCCAGATGCACGACTACACCGGCGCGATCGCGGACCTCGAGGTCGCGGTCAAGCTCAAGCCCGATGACGCGCAGTTCGCGAACAACCTCGGGGTCGCCTATCGCTTCGCGAAGCGGGACGACGACGCGATCAAGATGCATCAGAAGGCGATCGCGCTGGCGCCCGACAACGCGAGCTTCCACTTGAACCTCGCCATCGCGTATCGCCGCAAGACCACCAAGAACCCGGACCTGATCCCCCAGGCGATCGCCGAGTTCGAGAAGGCGACCAGCCTCGATCCGGAGAACGCCGATGGCTGGTGGGATCTCGGCCTCATGTACAAGGAGGATCACCAGAACGACAAGGCGATCGCCGCCATCCAGAAGTACCTCGATCTCAACAAGGGCAAGGACACCTCCGGCCAGAAGCGCGCCGAGGATGAGATCGGCGCGCTGGGCGGCACGGTCGCGAGCGATCCCAAGGCCAAGGGCAGCAAGGCCGGCAAGGGCAGCGACGTCGCGAAGAAGCCCGCGCCCAAGAAATAGCCTCAGGTCGCGGCAAGGCTCGATGGTAGGCTGCAAGCTATGCGGATCAGCTGGTTGTCGGCAGCAGAGATTGCTTCTGCGCGACAAGCCTTGAGCGCGGACGGGGCGACGTACGACGACCACTTCGCCCCGGGCTTCGTGGTCCCGCCGGTGCCCGCGGGCACGAACCTGCTCGACTGGGCCGGGATCACCGAGCATGTCGCGCGCGCCGAGCGCGTGTCTCAGGTCGTCCGCGAGGCCGGGCTCGAGGTCGCGCGGGCGCGGTTTGCGGGCTCCCGGATCGCGATCGAGGCGGCGACGCTGGCCGCGGCGGCGCACGAGAGCGACGCGCTCTCGCTCGACGAGGTGCTCGGGGTCCTGTCGTGCACGATCGACGGCTACGTGTTCTACGCGCCGTTCCTCGAGCTGATGGTCTCGCTGGCGGATCGCCAGATCGATCGCGTGGTGCAGGCGTACGAGGCGTTCGTCGCCGCCTATGCGCAGGCGCTCGGCGAGATCCCGCACGGCCCCGAGCGGGTGGGGGCCGCGCGCGACGGGCTCGCCGACTTCTACGTCAGCGCGGGCCGGTTCGACGAGGCCGAGGCGCTGTTCGAGCGGCGCCACGAGGAGGACCAGGGCGACGTCGCGGTCGCGCTGTCGGCGAGCCGGGCGTTCCTCGCCGCCGGCTCGATCAGCCACGCGGTGCGCTGGCTCGGGGTCGGCGCGGTGCGCGCGGCGACGCTGGGGCGCGACGAGCTGGCCAACCGGCTGCGCACGAAGCAGGCGCGGGTGCGCGCGCGCCTGAGCTAGCGCGGCCCGCGCGACGTCAGACCCGGTTGCTATGAACGCGTGTGTCCAAGGTCCGCGCGGACAAGCCCAAGGCCAGCCGGTCGCGCTGGCGGTGCCAGGCGTGCGGACATAGCGAGACCCGGTGGCTCGGCCGCTGCCCGGCATGCCAGGAGTGGTCGAGCCTCGTCGAGGAGCTCGAGACCGCCGCGCCGCCGCGGCCGAGCGCGACGGGCGTCTCCGATGGCCGATCACCGGTGGCGATCACCGGGGTCGTGGAGATCAGCGCGAAGGACCGGCGCACGACCGGGATCGGCGAGCTCGATCGCGTGCTGGGCGGCGGGATGGTCGCGGGCTGCGTCGTGCTCCTGGGCGGCGATCCGGGTGTCGGCAAGTCGACGCTGCTCGTGCAGGCGCTCGCGGGGCTGGCGCGCCGCGGTGGGGTCCTGTACGCGACCGGTGAGGAATCGGTCGCGCAGACGGCGATGCGGGCGCGGCGGGTCGGGGCGGCGGTGGAGGCGCTGACCGTGGTCGCGGAGACCGACGTCGAGTGCATCCTGGCGCACGCGCGGGCCCAGGCGCATCCGCCCTCGGTGCTGGCGGTCGATTCGATCCAGACCGTGTACACGCCGCTGCTCGACTCGATCCCGGGCTCGCTCGCGCAGGTTCGTGAGTGCGCGAGCCGGCTGATGCAGTTCGCCAAGACCACCGGGATCCCGACGATCATCGTCGGTCACGTCACCAAGGACGGCGCGATCGCCGGGCCCAAGGCGCTCGAGCACCTCGTCGACGTCGTGCTCCAGCTCGAGGGCGATGGCGGACCGTACCGGATCCTGCGCGCGCACAAGAACCGGTTCGGCTCGACGCAGGAGATCGGCGTGTTCGAGATGCGCGGCGCCGGGATGGCCGAGGTGGTCAATCCCTCGGCGCACCTGCTCGCCGAGCGGCCGGTCGGTGCCCCCGGCTCGATCGTGGTGGCGTCGGCGGATGGGACGCGGCCCCTGCTGGTCGAGGTCCAGGCGCTGGTGGCCCCGGCGAGCACCGGGATCGGCCGGCGGACCGCGGCCGGGGTGGACGGCAACCGCGTGGCGCTCCTGCTCGCGGTGCTCGCGCAGCGGGCGGGCTGCGACGTCCTCGATCGCGACGTGTTTGTCAACGTCGCGGGCGGGCTGCGGCTGACCGAGCCGGCGATCGATCTCGGGATCGCCTGTGCGGTCGCCTCGTCGGCGCGCGGCCGCGCGCTCGATGCCCACACCATCGTGTTCGGCGAGGTCGGGCTCGCCGGCGAGATCCGCGCGGTGGCCTTGTGCGAACAGCGGCTGGCCGAAGCGGCCCGCCTGGGCTTCCAGCGGGCGGTGCTGCCGGCGCAGAACGCGGCGCGGCTCGAGGCCCGTGCGGCCCGAGCGGGCATGGAGCTGGTCCCGGTCGATCGGCTGGTGACGGCGCTCGGTGAGCTGTAGCCCGGCGGCCCCGCTCAGAACGCCAGGACGACGCGGGCCTGGATCGTATGCGCGGTGTCCGCGTTCTTGACGTTGCTGAGGCCGCTCACCGGGTCGGTCCCGTAGCCGAACTTTACCGACGGGGTGAGGGGGTCATCGCCCGGATGGTTCATGGCGGCGAACGGGAACAGCACGCCGTAGGCCAGGCCGGCGTACAGGCCACCGCTGCCGTAGCCGAGATCGACATTGAACTCGGTGCCGTACACGTTGCTGTTGCCCGGCGTCGCGACCGGCTTGAGCGCGAACGACGTGATGTTCGCGACCTTGAACGTGATCGCCTTGGTGAAGTCGTACTGGATGAACGGCTTGACGTACCCGGCGTTGGTCACGGCGCCGATCAGGTGGCGCCACAGGATCATGTCGATCTTGTACTCGCGGTTGAAGAAGAACTGGGTGAGCGTCCGGTCGGTGAGGGGGTCGTTGCCGAGCGTGTTTGCGTACGCGATGTTGGTCGCGCCCTGCGGCGTGTTGTCCCATTGATCGCCGGTCGCAAAGCCGCCCTCGGCGCCGAGCCGGAGCTTGCCTTCGAGGCCCTTCCAGGTGACGCGGCCGGAGCCGCCGAACTTGCGAATGTTGTACGTGGTCACGACGCCGGTCGTCGGATCGGTCAGCACGCCGACGGACCCGAGCTGCCCGGCGAGCTCGGCTTCGACCGTGAAGCGGCCGATGCCCAGCTTGCCCCACAGATCCGGCGAGTACGACTTCAAGTTGCGCGGCACGTAGTGCTGCGAGCCGATCGGGGTGTTGGTCGGATCGGTGGCGTCGCCGAGCTTGAAGTTCGTGAGGTCGTAGTCCCAACCTTGGGTCTTGTACTCGAAGTAGACCCCGTAGTTGAGCGCGAGCTCGCCGCGATCGACGATGTCCTTGAACTCCTGCGGCGAATCCATCCGCGAGATCGCGCCCGCCCAGCCGTTCATGTCGTCGCTGTTGTCGAGGTTGAACGGGTGACCCTCGTTGCCCTTGTTCGCGGCGGTCTGGTTCGACACCAGGCGCGTCATGTCCCAGTCGGCCGCCACCATCGCGCGGAGGTTGGTGCCGGGGATCAGGAGCGAGAAGCTCGCGCGATCGATGGTGTCACCGTAGTCGGCGTCGTAGTCGTAGGTGCCGTTGATCGGATCGGCGCCTCCGGCGTTATAGAGAATGCCCATGCCCCACTGGTTCGGCATGCGACCGACCTTCAGGACGCCGAGCGGGAGGGCGATCTCGCCCCACGCGCGCTTGATCTGCACCGCCGCGCGGTCGCTGTTGACCCCCTGCGAGACCGCCGCCTGGGTGCCGTTGCTGAACGCGCCCAGGGGTGGAGCGTTGGTGCTGCTGTAGACGCCCGCGAACGACTGATCGCTCGGCGTCGACCCGAGGACGAGGTTGTCGAGCAGGTCGGCCTGGATGTGGACGGACGTGCCTTCATCGAGGTTGATCGTCGGCTCGAGCCGGAGCCGCATGTTGGTGCCCGTCAGCGCGTTATCGCAGGGGTGATTGAGCAGGGTCGACTTGCAGCCGAGCGCGGTCGGGAACGGCGAGCCGCCGTACATCGGATCGATGTCCGGGAAGCCGAGGTTGAAGTTCTTGAGCCATTCGGCGCGCATCCGGAAGTAACCGTCGAGCTCGAGCAGCTTCCACTTCTTGCGGCGACTCTTGGGCGCCGGGAGCGCGGGAGTGGTCGGCAAGAGCCCCGGCGTCTTGGGCGCAGCTTCGGCGACACCCTCCTTTTTTTCGTCGCCGCCGGCCGGCTGGGTGGGGCCGCCCATCCCGGGCCCCATGCCACCGCCTGGAGCGATCTGCGCGTAGGCGGCGGGCGTCCCGCAGACGAGCGCGCCGACCAGGAACGCCCAGGGAGCCCGCGGAGCCCCCAAAGCCCAAGGATAGTGACGACCTTTGGTGTAATGCATAGAAAGTACGGAGGATTTGGCTCGCCGAAGTCGGGCGGACTATAGGCACGGGCCCAAAGCCGGGTCAAACGGACCAGGCAACGAAGTCACCGATTGGCCGTGTCTAGATCCGACAGGATATGGTGCATGCGATGGCTAAAGACCGCGGCAAGCTGCCCCGCGTTGCCTGCGTTCTCGCGCTTGTCGCGCTTGTCGCCTGCGGGCCGAGCGTCCGGCCGGACAAGCCGTTCCCAGAAGAGCCCGTGATGCACCGCGAGCGGGTTCCTCCGGCGCAGCGGAGCGGTCGTCAGGTCCTCGTCGGGGAGATCTGCCCGCAGGGGGCCGCGGGCCGGCCGGCCGTCGCGCCGCTCATGATGCGCACGACCCAGTGGACCGACACCACGACGGAGGTCACCAATGCCGTCGAGCGCGGCAGCGTCCCGCGGTTCGTCGCGTTCGGCGTCGACGGCAAGATCGCCGGCGTGTTCGACACCATCGGGCTGGCCGACATCAGCCTCGGCCAGTCGGTCGCCTCGGGCACCTACGTCGGAGGGCCGCCTTGTACGTCGGACGCGGGCCAGGGGCAGCGCACCGAGGACCCGAGGTGCGGCGCGGCGACCAGCGGCTGCGGCCTCGCGGTCGCCGAGCTCACGCGCCCCGATGACCCACCCGAGACGCCGGCCTACCAGACCGGTGGCGCCTGCCTGTCGGGGGACGCGCTCGCCGTCGATATCGATGGCGACGGCGTGGCCGAGGTGTTCCCGCTGTCGGGCGTGCTCGACGGCATCCGGGGGCCGGCGCAGGAGTGGCCGGCGAACGGAAACCTCACGGCCAGCTGCCAGCCGAAGTTCGTGCTGTACGACGTGAAGCTCATGCCCGAGGCCCAGGCCGGCAAGCCCCCCGATCCCAAGGCCGTCGTGATGCTCGACCTGCTCGGCGTCGTCGACCTCGATGCCGACGGCCGCAAGGAGCTGGTGATCGCGCTCCGGTTCCCGACCGTGCGGACGATCGTCGTGTACAGCGCCAGCAACTCTCCCGGGCGGCTCGAGCTCATCGGCGAGGCCCAGTCGTTTCAAAAGTAGCCGGCGGCCGCGAGCTGGCGGCGATGCTCGAAACCGGGCTAGGGTCAGGCGTGCGCGACGATGTCGGTCAGCTGTTGTGGATTGGGTTTCCAGGCACGTCGGTGTCGGCCGCGTTGCGCGGCAAGCTCGATCGCGGCGAGGTCGGCGCGACGATCGTGTTCAAGCGCAACCTGGTGATCACCACCGCGGCCGGCGGCGATGGCGACGGCGAAGCGGCGCGGGGCGACGAGCGGTGTGATCTCGAGGCGCTCGTCGCGCTGACCCACGAGCTCCATCGCCGCGCGCCGGACGGCACGCCGGCGTGGATCGCGATCGATCAGGAAGGCGGGTCGGTCCAGCGGGTGCGGGCACCGGCCACGCGCTGGCCGCCGATGGGGGCGCACGAGCGCCTGGCGCCGCCCGACGATGTCGCCACCGCCGAGCTCGTGGGTCGCGCGCTGGGCGATGAGCTCGCCGCGCTGGGCTTGGACGTCGACTTCGCGCCGGTGCTCGACGTGCACACCAACCCCGCGAACCCGATCATCGGCATGCGCGCGTTCGGCACCGACGCCGAGGCGGTCGCGCGCCGCGCGCTGGCCTTCGCGCGGGGGCTCGATGCGGCAGGCGTGATCGCGTGCGGCAAGCACTTCCCCGGGCACGGCGATACCCACACCGACAGCCACCTCGAGCTGCCGCGCATCGATCACGGGTGGGAGAGGCTCGAGCGCGTCGAGCTCCTGCCGTTTCGCCGGGCCGCGGCCGCCGGCCTGCCGATGATCATGACGGCGCACGTCGTGTTCGCCGCGCTCGATCCGGCGCGGCCGGCCACGCTCTCGGAGCAGGTGGTGACGGGCCTGTTGCGGGGCAAGCTGGGGTATCGCGGCGTGATCGTCAGCGACGATCTCGACATGCGGGCGATCGCCGGCCACATGGGGGCTGACGTCGCCGCGGTCGCGGCGGTGCGCGCCGGTTGCGATGTCCTGCTCCTGTGCAACAGCGAGGACAACCAGGCCATCGCCGAGGCGGCGTTGATCCGCGAGGCCGAGCGCGATCCGGCGTTTCGCGACAAGGTCGGTCAGGCCGCGCAACGCGTGCGGGCGCTCAAGCAGGTCCACGCGGCCGGGCGCAGCTCGCGTGCTTCCACGTCGCGCGACGTCGTCGGCAGCGCCCTGCATCGCCGGCTCGCGGACCGACTTTCGGGGTAACGCGCGTTGGCGCGCGGCGTGCGTGGGCGCGCATCAGCGCTGCGCCGTGAGCGCTCACGGAAGGGGCGGCGCAAGTTGCGGCTGAGGGTTTTCGTGAGCTGGTACATCGCTTGCTGGTCAGAATCGCCATGATCAAGCACGGCGATGACAAGCACGGCCTTGCTACGACCTCTGACCACGCTGTGCGAGGCAGCGGCGGCGAGCTCCATCAACGAGCTCGAGACGGCGGCGATACCATCTTGACCACCAACCAGGGGGTGCCGATCAGCGACGATCAGAACTCGCTGAGGATCGGCGCGCGGGGGCCGACGCTGCTCGAAGACTTCCACTTCCTCGAGAAGCTCACGCACTTCGATCACGAGCGGATCCCCGAGCGCATCGTCCACGCGCGCGGCTCGGCGGCGCACGGATGGTTCACGCCCTACGAGGCCGCACGCAAGTACTCGCGCGCGGCCTTCCTCCAGTACCCCAAGATCCGGACCCCGGTGTTCGTGCGGTTCTCGACGGTCGCCGGCGGGGCGGGCTCGGTCGACCTGCCGCGCGACGTGCGTGGCTTCGCGACCAAGTTCTACACGTCCGAAGGGGTGTTCGATCTCGTCGGCAACAACATCCCGGTGTTCTTCATCCAGGACGCGCTGAAGTTCCCCGACCTGATCCACGCGGTCAAGATGGAGCCCGATCGAGGCTTCCCGCAGGCCGCCTCGGCGCACGATACGTTCTGGGACTTCGTGTCGCTGATGCCCGAGACGATGCACATGCTGATGTGGGTCATGTCGGATCGCGCGCTGCCGCGTTCGCTGCGCATGATGGAGGGCTTCGGCGTCAACACGTACCGCCTGATCGACGCCAAGGGCGCCGCGCAGTTCGTGAAGTGGCACTGGCGCCCGACGATCGGCACGGCCTCGGTGCTATGGGACGAGGCGTGCAAGATCAACGGCGCGGATCCGGACTTCCATCGCCGCGACCTGTTCTCGGCGATCCAGCGCGGCATGTTTCCCGAGTTCGAGCTGTCGATCCAGGCGGTCACCGAGGCCGGCGCGGCCGAGCTCGACTTCGATATCCTCGATGCGACCAAGCTCATCCCCGAGGAGCTCGTCCCGCTCGTGCCGATCGGCAAGATGGTCCTCGATCGCTGGCCGAATAACTTCTTCGCCGAGACCGAGCAGGTGGCGTTTCATCCCGGCCACCTCGTCCCGGGGATCGAGTTCTCCGACGATCCGCTGCTGCAGGGTCGGATCTTCTCGTACACCGACACCCAGCTGTCGCGGCTCGGCGGCCCCAACTTTCACGAGCTCGAGATCAACCGGCCGAAGTGTCCGATGCACAACTTCCAGCGCGACGGGGTCGCGCGGATGGCGACCGACCACGGCCGCACAAGCTACGAGCCGAGCTCGCTGTCGCCCGAGTCGGCGCGGGAGACCCCGGCGGGCTTCGTCACCTATCCCAAGGTGGCGGCCGGCGGCAAGGTGCGCGAGCGGTCGGCGACGTTTGCCGACCACTACAGCCAGGCGCGCATGTTCTGGCGATCGATGACGCCCCCCGAGCAGGGCCACATCGTGAGCGCCTTCACGTTCGAGCTCTCGAAGGTCGAGACCGTCGCGATCCGGACCCGGATGCTGGGGCACCTCCGGATCATCGAGCCCCAGCTCCACGATCGCGTCGCGTCGGCGATGGGGATGCCGGGCGCGGCGGACGTGATCGAGCCCGCGGCCTTTCCGCGCGATCTTCCCCCGTCGCCGGTGCTCAGCATCCTCGCCAACGCGCCGGCGACCCTGCATGGCCGCAAGGTCGGCGCGCTGGTCGGCGATGGCTTCGACAAGGCGCTGCTCGCCCGGCTGGCGGCGGCCGTCGAGAAGGAGCACGCGATGCTCGAGCTCGTCGCGCTGAAGATCGGCGGAGCCCATGCGGCCGACGGTGGCCTCATCCCGGTCGAGCACTCGATCAGCGGCGGCCCCTCGGTGATCTTCGACGCGGTCGCGATCGTCTCCGGGGCCGCGGCGATCACCGACCTCGTGGCCGAGGCGGCGGCGATCGCCTGGGTCGGCGACGCGTTCCTCCACGGCAAGGTGATCGCCACGGTCGCCGAAGCGCGCCCGCTGCTCGACGCGGCGCGCGTCGCAGACGATGCCGGCGTGATCGATCTCGCCGGCGGCAAGGCGATCCCGCAGTTCATCACCGCGGCCAAGCGCGGCCGGGTCTGGTCGCGCGAGCCCACGGGGCGCGGGCCGCGAAAATAGCCGGCCAGGCCGGGTTACTTGCCGGCGCTGTAGTTCACGGGCAGCCAGCGGTAGCCGGCGCCCTCGGTGCGCAGCTGGCCGATCCCGGGGAACGAGATGTGGGCGATCGCGGCGAAGGCTCCGCTCTTGGCGAGGTCGGCGAACGCCTTCTTGCGCTCGGCGGCGGCCTTCGTCGAGTCGGTGTCGAACTGGATCGTCACCGAGGGGTCGGCGAACTGCACCGAGGCGACGTGGATCAGATCGCCCAGGACCATCAGCTTCTGGCCCTTGCTCTCCACCTCGTAGATCATGTGGCCCGGGGTGTGGCCGGGCGCCGCGATCGCACGGATCCCCGGCACGAGCTCGCCGTCGCTCTCGATCGGCTTGTACTTGCCGGCCTTGACGTACGGGTTGACCGAGGCCATCGCGCCCTTGAAGAAGTCCTTCGCCTCGTTCGGCGCCTTGTCCATGTTGGCCTGGGTGAGCCAGAACTCACCCTCGGCCTTGCCCGCGCGCACGGTGGCGTTGGGGAAGACCATCTTGCCGCCCGCGGCGAGGTTGCCGACGTGATCCGGGTGCATGTGGGTGATGTAGATCTCGTCGACCTGCTCGGGCTTGTAGCCCGACGCCTTGAGGCTGGCGACGAGCTTGCCCAGCGTCGGACCGAACAGCGTGCCGGCGCCAGCGTCGATCAGCACCAGCTTGGTGCCGGTGTTGATGAGGTAGCCGTTGACCGAGGTCTCGAGCGGCGCCTTCAGGTTGACGCTCGTGAGCGCCGATTCCACCTTGGCCGGGGTGGTGTTGGTCAAGAGCTTGTCCACCGGCAGCGCGACCGTTCCGTCGGACAGCGCGGTGATCTCGAAGTCGCCGAGCATCATGCGATACCAGCCCGGCTGCGTCGGCGGCTTGGCCAGCGGGGCTTTCGCCTGGGCCGAGCCGGTCAGAGAAACGACGGCGGCCACGGAGGCCAGAGACGCAAGAGCGACGACAAGACAGGCTTTGAGGATTCCACGCTGCGACTTCATCATGGGCGAACGATCTCCAGGTAAGAACGAGGCGGACGGTATTCGACTTGCCCGGGCGCGGCAATATTCAGCGCGCAGGATGTCTCGGTGACAGCGAGCCGTCGCGTCAGTGTTGTCCGGATGTTGCGGGTGGTCCGGATGGTCCCCGGTCAGCGCTGGACCAGCAGCCCCTCGACGAGCAGCAGCAAGAGGACGGCGGCGGCGAGGGCGTGCCACAGCTCGATACGGCGCGAGTCGTCGGCCGGGGTGCCGGCGCTGCCGGTGCCCGAGGGGGGAAGCGCGGACGGCGGGGCCGGGGTGAGATCGGAGCCGTGGGCGTCGACGTTGACGACGAAGGCGAGCTCGTCGCGCTCGTGGGTCGACCCGGTCTGGTCGGTGCCGATCACGCGGTAGACGCCGGGGCGGTCGGTGCGGCCGAACCTCACGGTCGAGCGGCCGGCGAGCCGATCACCCTCGAACACGGTGCCGACGCCATCGGGGCCGCGGACCTCGAGCTTCTTGAGCTCGCCGGTCGGCAGCACGACCGAGCTGCCGACGACATGATCGGTATCGCCGAACGCGGCGTGCTTGCGGGCGAGGTGGCGGACGGCCTGTTGCATGAGCGGCAAGAAGCCCGGGTGGATCGGCAGGTCGTTCCAGTCGCGATCGACCGTCGAGGTGTAGAGCAGCGTGCGGCCGGCACCGACCGACGCCTCGACCAGCGCGGCGGCGCCGTTGGTGAACCGCGCGAGGACCTTGCGATCGGCCGACGTCGTCGGCCCCAGCAGCGAGATCTCGAAGAACTTGGCGTCGGCGAGCTCGGGCGCGGCCTTGGAGAACGGCGTGAAGATCGGATGATCGGCCTCCCACTTCACGAGGTGGAGGGCGCGGCTGTCGCGCTCCTCGGGAGGGGAGCCCCAGGTCGTATCGATCGGGTCGCGCAGGCTCTGCGGGAGGAGCGGCAGCATCGAGCGATCGTAGGCGATGGGATCGACGTGATCGCCCGGGGAGACCAGGATGCCGCCGCCGGCGCGCAGCCAGTCGGCGAGCACGTTGACCCGCTCGGTGGGCAGCGCGGCGACGTTGGCGAGGATGACGACGTCGAACTCGTCGAGATCGATCGCGCCGGCGGTGCCGCGCGCGCGGCGCTCGATGCCGGCGAGCTCCTCGCTGGTGATGACGCGCACCGAGGTGCCGCTGTCCTCGCGATCGCCCGGCCGGAGCGCGGCCTCGAGGTAGAAGACTTCATCGTCGTGGCGCACCGTGCGCGGGTCGCCGTCGACGATGAGCACGCGCACGCGATCGCGCAGCGACGCGCGGACCCAGCGGCGATCGTCGATCGCGAGCGCGTCGCCGGACAGCGCGACGAAGCAATCGGTGGCGCGCGTGCCGGCGGGCAGGGCGGCGAGGAAGTGCTTGGTCTTGCGTTCACCGGGCCCGAGCTCGAGGGTGCCGCGCGCGACGACGCGATCGGCGATCGCCAGGGACAGCTCGACCTTGCTCGGGGCGCTCGAGAAGTTGCCGACCTCGGCGTCGAACGCGACGCCGCGGGTCGCGCCGCCCGGGTCCGGATCGACGCGCAGGCCCGTGATCGCGAGGTTCGGCAGGTTCGCCGGGCGCAGCTCGCTCGTCACCAGGGTCGGGCCGTCCTTGCCCCATGGCGGATCGTCGGGCCGGAAGCCCGTGCGGGCGAGCAGCGAGATCAAGAACACGGTCTTGCGCAGGTGGCTCGACGCGGCGAGCAGCTGCGCGGCGCGGGCGAGCGCGCGGGTCGTATCGGCCGGGCGCCCGCTGGGCTCGAGCGCGAGCAGCTGATCGCGTAGCCGCAGGTGATCGCGGGTCAGCTCGGTCGGGTGATCGGCCCCCTCGGACGCGCGGACGATCGCGACCTCGGCCTCGGGCCCGAGCTGGGTCAGGATGCGGCGCGCTTCGTCGGTGGCCGAGCGCAGCCAGGGCTTGCCGCCGACGAGGTAGCCCGCGGCGAACGAGTCGTCGATCACGAGGATCGCGGCCTGCGGCCCGCGGGTGACCTGCGGGCCCTTGCGCGCGCACGACGTGTACGGCTTGGCCAGCGCGATCGCCACCGCGGCGCAGGCGATCGCGCGCACCAGGAGCAGCAGCCGCTCGCGCAGCCGGAACTTGCGCGCGGTCCGCCGCTTGGTCGCCAGCAAGAAGTCGAGCGCCGCGAACCTCACCACGCGCGCCCGCTGCCGGCCGATCAGGTGGATCGCGATCGGCACCGCGAGCGCGATGACGCCGACCAGCATGAGCGGCGCGAGGAACCCCATCTACGCCCGGACTATGCACCACGACCACAAGGAAGGCCAAGCGAGACCCGAGGCCTCGAACTCGCGAACCATCGTGGATCAGCGCCGCCTCGGTTTCCTGGGCCGCGACGGTACCTTGGGCGCACGGCGAGTCAGCGCCTGGCGGGTTTGTTCGACGTGATCCGCAAGCAATTCTTCATCGGGAAGCGCCATCCGATACTCGGCGGCGAGGACCTTGCTCGCATGTCCGGCCAGCGAGTACTTGACGATGGCTTCATCCTTCGCCGAGCACAGGATCAAGCCCACGGGTGGGTTCTCTCCGGAGATCGTCCAGTGCTCCTTCGCGTAGTTGAGGTAGAGGTGCATCTGGCCGGCATCGGCATGGTCGAACTCGCCCAGCTTGAGGTCCACGACGACGAGGCAGCGCAGGCGCCGATGAAAGAACAAGAGATCGATCCTGAACCAGCGGTCACCGACGCGCAGGCGGCGCTGGCGCCCGACGAAGGTGAAATCACCGCCGAGCTCCAGCAGGAATGATTCGAGATCGCGGATCAGCGCGTCTTCGAGGTCGCTCTCGGAGTATTCGTCCTTGAGGCCGAGGAACTCGAGGACAAACGGATCCTTGATCTCCTCCTCGGGCGTCACCGTGTCTTCAGCGCGCGGCGCTTTACCCTTGACCAGCATCGCGCGCTTGTTCCGCGACAGCAGCGTTCGCTCGTAGAACTGCGTCTGGATCTGACGGTCGAGCTGCCGTACGGTCCAGCCACCGCGGAGCGCCTCCGCCTCGTAGAAGCGGCGCGCGAGCTCGTTCTTGAGGCTTACGAGCTTGACGTAGTGCGACCAGGGAAGCGGCAGCCTGGCGGAGACGGAGGCCAGCAGGTCGGATTCCTCAGACGCTGTCTGGAGGATCTTGCCGTCCTTCTCGCTGCCGGATTCGCCAGACACTGTCTGGCGAATCTCGGCGTAGGTGAGGTAGAACGCTCGCATCTGCCGAAGGTTCGCTCTTCCAGCTGCCTGCCGGCAGCGGCAAGACGTGAGACGCTGCCAACACCATGCATCGCGAGCTGGTATCGACGGTACGGCGATGGTCGAGCGTGCACGACTTTCTCGGCGCCGCGCGCGCCTTCCTCGCCGCGCGCGAGGCCGAGCATTGCCTGCTGTTCGGGATCGCCGCGACGATCGCGGATCATCCCGACGTCTACCGCGAGCCGCGGTTCTGGACGGTCCACGAAGACGAGCGCGTCGTCGGCGCCGCGCTGCGTACGCCGCCGCACAACCTGATCCTGTCGCAGCTCGACGAGCCTCGCTGGCTAGCCGCCCTCATCGACGACGTGCTTACGAGCGATGAGATACCCGGGGTGCTCGGGCCAGCGGACGCCACGCGCATGCTCGCCGACACCTGGTCTGCTCGCACAGGTCGCGCCGCCGTACGCCTCATGCAAGAGCGGATCTTCCGACTCGATCGTGTGATCCCACCGCGCTTCGCACCGGGCCGCTGCCGCGAGGCCGAGGACCGCGATCGCCCGCTACTCGCGGCGTGGTGGCAGGCGTTCCACGCCGAGGCTCTCCCGGAAGCACCGCCGGGTGATGCCGCGGAAGCCGCGGATCGCCTCCTCCGCCGCGTTGGCCGCATCGCGTACCTGTGGGAAGACGCTGGCGAGGTCGTCGCGCTCGCCGGTGCCGGTGGCCCGACGCCGCACGGGATCCGCATCGGCCCGGTCTACACGCCGCCCGATCGGCGCGGCCGCGGCTACGCGAGCAATCTGGTCGCCGCGGTCAGCCAGCTCCAGCTCGCCTCCGGTCGCAGCTTCTGCTTCCTGTTCACGAACCTGGCGAATTCGACGTCGAATCACATTTACCAGACGATCGGCTATGAGCCCGTGGTCGATGTCGATCAGTACAAGTTTCCGTGAGGATGGTTGGTCACCTGGCTCGCCGTCCGGGGCCCAGGCGCGAGCGGGCGACGAGGAGCTGGAGCAGGGTCTGCTCGAGGGGCTGATCGGTCTGGGCGAGGTGGTAGTCGACGCCGGCCGCGGTCAGCGTGCCGCGGGTCCGGGTGAGGAAGGCTTCCATGCGCTCGAGGTAGTCGTGCCGGATCGCGGCCGGGTTGACGAGCAGCTTGTGAGAGGTCTCGAGGGAGTCGAACTGGGTGAGGCCGTCGTAGGGGAAGTGGCGCTCGTGGGGGGCCAGGATGTGGAGGACCGAGACGTCGTGGCGCTGCGCGCGCAGCTGGGCGAGGAGCGGCAGGGTCTGGTCGTCGGCGTCGAACAGGTCGGACGCCAGGACGATCAGGGCGCGGCGGCGGCGGGTGAGCTCGGCGATGCGGGTCAGGGCGGCGGCGGGCGATTCGTCGCCGGTGCCGCCGCGCGCGAGGATCGACTCGAGGACGGCCATCAGGTCGTGGAGGTGCGTGGTGCGGGCGCGAGGCGGGACGAGGGTCTCGAGCTGCTTGTCGCCGCACGCGATCAGGCCGACCTTGTCTTGCTGCTGGATCACGAGGTAGGCGAGGGCGGCGAGCGAGAGGCCGGCATAGGCTAGCTTGGCGAGGCCGCCGCCGGCGAACGACATCGACGCGGAGGCGTCGAGCACGAGGTAGACGGTGAGCTGGGACTCCTGCTCGAACTGCTTGACGTAGTAGCGGTCGAGCTTGGCGTAGGCCTTCCAGTCGACGTGGCGCAGCTCGTCGCCGGGTGAGTACTCCTTGTGCTCGGCGAACTCGACCGACGCGCCGTGGACGGCGGCGCGGTGGAGGCCCGACAGCGCGCCCTCGACGATCACGCGGGCCTGGATCGGCAGGCTGCCGAGCCGCGCGAGCTGGGCGGGATCGATCCGCAACGCGGAATCGCGGGGGGTGGGGCCCCCGACGGCTTTGCCGGCGGGGCGGGGGGCCTCCCCCGTGGGATCGATCCGCAACGCGGAATCGCGGGGGGTGGGGACCCCGACGGCTTTGCCGGCGGGGCGGGGGAACTCCCCCGTGGGATCGATCCGCAACGCGGAAGCGCGGGGGGACTCCTCCGTGGGATCAGCCTGCCGGCGGGGAGGCCCGTCGCCGGGTGGAGGGGGCGTGGCCACTACGGGGTGACCGTGGCGAGCAGGCGATCGACCAGGTCGCCGGCGCGGATGCCTTCGGCCTCGGCGCGGTAGTTGAGGATCAGGCGGTGCTGCAGGGTCGGGCGGGCGAGCGCGGCGACGTCTTCGATCGAGACGGCGAACCGGCCGGCGAGGATCGCGCGGGCCTTGGCGGCGAGGATGAGGAACTGCGAGGCGCGCGGGCCGGCGCCCCACGACACGGCCTCGCGGATGAAGGGCGGCGCCGATGGCGCGGTCGGGCGCGTCGAGCGGGCCAGGGCGACGGCGTACTTGACGGCGTGATCGGCCGCCGGGACGCGGCGCACGAGGTCCTGGAGCTGCATGATCCGCTGCGGCGACAGCACGCGGGAGAGCTCGGGGCGGTGATCGCTGGTCTCGTGGCGGACGATCTCTTCTTCCTCGGCCTCGCTCGGGTAGTCGACGTCGATCTGGAACATGAAGCGATCGAGCTGCGCCTCGGGCAGGGGGTAGGTGCCCTCCTGCTCGATCGGGTTCTGGGTCGCGAACACGAGGAACGGCAGCGGCAGCTCGTGGGTGGTGCCGCCCGCGGTGACCCGGTACTCCTGCATCGACTGCAGGAGCGCGGCCTGGGTCTTGGGCGGCGTCCGGTTGATCTCGTCGGCGAGCACGAGGTTGGCGAACACCGGGCCCTTGATGAACCGGAAGGTCCGGCGCCCGGTGGTGTGGTCCTCCTCGAGGACCTCGGTGCCGGTGATGTCGGCCGGCATGAGGTCGGGCGTGAACTGGATGCGCTGGAAGCTCAGGTTCAGGGTCTCGGCGAGGGTCGAGATCAGCAGGGTCTTGGCGAGGCCGGGCACGCCGACGAACAGCGTGTGGCCGCGCGCGAACAGCGCGACGAGCAGCTGCTCGATCACGCGGCGCTGGCCGATGATCCGCTTGTTGATCTCGGTCATGATCTCGTCGTGGGCCTTCGCGAGCTCGGCCACCGCATCGAGATCGTTCTTGATGACGACGCTGGTGGGCTCGTCCGCGAGCGGGAGATCTTCCGGATCGGCGAGCTTCTCGCCGCGAAGGATCGTGACTTCGGCGAGTTGCTCGCCGGTAACCGGGGTGGGGCGACTCTTGCTCATCAGTTTTTCAGCTGGTCACACGCGGTGCGCTCGCGCGCCGCTCGTGGATCGTTAGTCTGCGCATAGGCTTCGGCCAGTCCGCAACGCGTGGTGGGATCGAAAGGGCTCACCCCGAGGGCTTGTTCGTAGGCGGTGATCGCCTCGGGCCACTGGTGGCGCGCCGATCGGGCCATCCCGAGCGTGACCGCGGCGACCGCGTCGTGATCGTCGGCGGCGACCAGCGGGGTCGCCAGCTCGATCGCGCGATCGAACCGGCCGAGCTCGACCAGCGTGCGCGCGAGCTTGCCGGCGACGAACGGCTCGGGGCCGCCGGTGAGGGCCTTCTCGTACTCGATCGCCGCGGCGTCGCTCTGGCCGCGGGCCCGGAGCATGCCGCCCAGCCGCGCGTGCTTGCGCGCCCGGGTGTTGACCTGCTCGAGGCCGACGTTCTCGGAGTCGACACCGCCCTTGGCGAACTTGATGGGCTTGCCGGCGCGGGCTTTCGTATCGCCGACCTTGAGGTGGGTTCGCCACTCCTTCTCGACGGCGGTCCACGACATGCCGAGCACCTCGGCGACGGCGCGCCGCGCGCTCTTACCATCGCGCTGGGCGATCAGCGCGTCGCGGATCCCGCGGTAGCCGACCTTGCCCTGCATCCAGCCGACCAGGGTGTAGACCTCGGCGTAGGCGAGCGCGGCGGCCTCCTGGCTCGGCAGCTTGGCCATCGACGGGTGCATTTCGTCGAAGGTGATCAGGCGCCCCTTGCGCAGCGCCGCGGCGAGCAGCGCCTGCTCGGTCGCCGACAGCTGCAGCTCGGGCGGGTGGCGCCAGCGGGTCTGCTCGAGCCGGGCGAGGCCCTCCTGCAGCCACACCGGCACGGCGTCGTGCGACAGCCGCGATACCACGAGGTGGGTGTACTCGTGGGCGAGCGTATCCATCCACGGATAGCCGAAGATCGTCGCCCGCGGCGAGACCACCATGAGCTTGTTGTACTTCGACAGCGCGATCGTGCCGGTGGTCTCGATGTCGGTCTCGGTCAGCGGCGAGAGCTTCGCGAGATCGGCCGGCGCGCCGAGCAGCTCGACGCGGATCGGATCGGCCGGCGCCAGGCCGAGGTCGTCGCCGATCGCCTGCCAGGCGCTGTCGAGCACCTCTCCGGCGAGGCCGGCGATGGTCGCGTCGGGGCCGGGGGCGTAGCGGATGACGAAGTGGCCGTGCGGCGATCGGGCCTCGGCGAACGTCTCGGTCACCGCCAGGGTCGACGCCGCCAGCTTGCGGGTCTGGCCGGCCAGGCCGTCGACGGCGTCGTCGGGGACCTTGTCGAGCTGCTTGATCGCGCCCGCGTAGTCGCCGGTCTGAAACGCGAGCTCGGCCTCGAGCCACTTGACCTCGCTGGTATCCGGGGCGCGCTTCTGGAGATCGGGGAGCAGCGCCCTGGCGTCGTCGAGCCGGGCGGTCTGCAGGAACCGGGCGGCCTTGATGACGTCACCGGTGACGGTGCGATCGCGGCGGGCAAGGGCCGAGGTGGTCGCGAGCAGGAGGCCGGTCACGACCGCGTGGCGCGAGGCCGTCCGGATCCGGGCTCGGCGGCGAGCCGCCCGGTCGGGCTCCGCGGGATGCGACGGGCGCGTCACTTGATGAGCTCCTCGTAGTAGCGCTTGATCTGATCGTCGTAGCCCTCGGGTGCCACGGCGCCCTTCTTCTTCATCGCCTCGAGCAGATCCTCGCGGAACCGCTCGGGCGCGCGGTACTCGTCGGCGCCCGGGATCCGGATCGGCTCGTCGCCGACCGCGCCTTCCTGGGCCTGGCGGGCGGCGCTGCGGGCGCGATCGCGCGCCTTGGCCAGCGCGTCGGCAGCGGCGCGGGTCGCGGCGCGGGCGCCCGAGGGATCCCTGACCTTCATGCGATCGTCGGCGGCGCCCATCTGATCGATCGCGCTGCCGAGCTTCTTGCCGAGCTCGGGGCCGGCGTCACCGGGGAGCTCGCTGCCGAGCTGCTTCGCGCGATCGGCGAGCCGCCTGGCGTGGTCCTTGTTGACCGCCTCGCGGCGGCGCAGCCGATCGAGCGCGCGGTGGTCGTCGCCGCTCATGATCTGATCGGGCTTGGGCGACAGCGCCGCGAGCTCGTCGATCAGCTCCTTGGCGGCCGGCCGGGCGCGCGAGACGCCATCGAGCGCGTCCTGGGTCGCGTCGGCCCACTTCGACTTCGGATCGTCGTTGATCGCGGCCTCGAGCTCGCCGGCGATCGTATCGAGGCTCTGCTTGGCCTGGTGGGCCATGCCGAGCGCCTCCGCGAGATCGCCGTCGCCGACCATGTGCTCGACGTCGGCGAGCCGCCGCTCGACGATATCGAGCTCCTCCTTGGCAAACGGCGTGAGCCCGGTCTCGTTGATCTCGTGCAGCCGGCGGCGCAGCTTGTCGACGAGCGGGCCGATCTTCTTGCTGGCCTCGCGGCGGTTGTCCTTGGCGATCTCGTCGGCCTTCTCGGCGTAAGCCTCGAAGATCCGGTTGGCCTCGGCGGCGATGTCGTCCTGATCCTTGGCGACGTCGGACAGCTCGTTCATCACCTCGTCGAGCTTCTTCTGCTCGTCGCTGAACTTGTCGCCGCGCAGCCCCGCGAGCGAGCCCTCGAGCGCGGACGCGGAGTGCTCCTGCTGCTGGCGGCACTGCTCGAGCTTCTGCTGCGCCTTCGCGGGATCGCCGCTGCGTACGAGCTTGCGAACTTCGTCGAGGCAGCTCGTGCCGGCCTGGGTCTGGATCGCGCTGCGGTGGACGTACTGATCGAGCACGTCCTCGGCCATGCCGCGGCGGTGCTTGTCGAGCTCGGCAAACGAGCGGTCGAGGGCGCGCATCTCACGCTCGACCTCGTCGAGCAGGCGCGGATCCTTGGTCCGCTGATACTGCGCGAGCAGGTCGGCGAGCCGCTTCTGGTGCGCCGCGATCTCGTCGGAGACGTCGAGCAGGCCCTCGAGCCGCTCGCGATCGAGCCAGTCGGCCAGGACGAGCGTGTCGTCCTCGAGCTCGACGACCATCCGCGGATCGAGGCCCGCGAACGAGCCCCTGGTCGCCGGCTTGCCCTTGGGCAGGAGGCGCTGCTCGGTGATCGCGAGCTTGTCGAGCCGTTCGCGCATCTGCGACAGCGCCTTGCGCAGCGCATCGGAGGCGTGGGGATCCTTCTCGAACGCGGCGCCGATCGTGCCGAGCTCGACCACGGCCTCGCGCAGCTGCCGCGCGAGATCGTCGCGGGGCGCTTGATCGTCGCCGAGCACCAGCCGGCCGCCGAGGTTGCGCAGGATCTTCTCGGCGACCTCCTGCTGGCGGCCGAGGGTCTCCTCGTGGCGCTCGCGCGGGCTCACCACCTTCAGGTGCAGCTCCCGCGAGCGTCCGATGTTCGGGCCCCTGATCGTGTCGTTGTCCTTGGCCTCGATCCAGTACCTGACCTCGCCGCCGCTCGGCACCTGGACCTCGGCGATGTCCCACGTCAGCTTGCCCTGCAGGCGGCCGCGCGGCGGACCGAGGAGCGCGCCGTCGGTTGCCGGTGCGCCGAGCCGGGTCGTGGCCTCGGGCGATCCCACGGGAGAGGTCCCCCGCCCCGCCGGCACAGCCGTCGGGGACCCCACCCCCCGCGATTCGGCTCCGCCGACCGCGACCGGCTTTCGGCCCTTGTCCTTGCCGGCCTCCCAGACGAGCTCGGCCGAGGTGATCCCGAAATCGTCCTCGATCACGTAGGCGAGCTCGATGCGGCGCAGGTTGGTGACGTCGAGCGGATCTGCCGGCGCCATCAGCTGCACGACGGGCGCCTGATCGGGCTCGGCTTCGATCACGCGCGGCGCGGTCTCGATCGCGCGCTCGCCCGACGGCTGGGTGATCGAGAACCGATAGCGCGCCGAGTGATCGATCGTGAGCTCGGCGATCAGCTGATCGCCGGTGAGCTTGGCCGCGATCACCTTGGACTCGCCCCGATCGACGGGCTCGACGATGAGCTCGGCGGCGGCCGCCGGGACCAGCACGCGGGCCTTGAGCGCGACGCTCGTGCCGGGCAGCCCGCGGACGTCGCCCGACGACGACGGCAGCAGGAGCTTCGGGCGCCGGGAGTACGCCGGGAACGTCAGCGTCGCCTCGAGATCGCCGACCAGGGGCACGTTCGACAGCCTCGCGCCGTCGAACGGCGACGGCCGCGCCGAGACCAGCGAGCGCCAGCCATCGGCGATGAGGTGCGGTACCGCGACGATCAAGAGGGCGTTCGCGCCGACGGCGAGCCCCGCCCACCGCCGGGCGCGCCCGAGCTCGGCGGGTTCGAGCAAGCTCGGAGGATCGACGTCGCCCAGCCGCGCCGAGGTCGCATCGATCAGCGCATCGACGAGCGCGGGCGACGGTGCGCCGGGGCGCGACGGCGCGTTCGCGAGCTCGACCGCCGAGAGCAGATCACTCGCCACCTCGCGGCGCCGGCCTCCGACCCAGCGCGCGAGCGCGGGATCGCCGCCCCACCGGCGGCGCGGCACGATCCAGCCGAGCACGACCGCCCCGACGAGGAGCAGCACGACGATCAGCCCACCGGTGCCGAGCACCGCGAGGGCCGCGGCGCGGCTCGCCCCGAGCAGGATGCCGAGGAGCGGCAAGACCAGCGCGACCGCGGCGACCGCGGCGATGACATACAGCAGGGCACGCCGCGCTTCGTGCTGGTACACGAGCGTGCGGACCCGCTGCAAAAATGATGGAATCGAAGTACGAGAGACGGCCACGATGTCGCCTTGCCGCGCGGCCCGTCCAGCATAGCGCACCGACGAATTCCTGCCGACGCCGGGACCGCGTTTGACGCGCAGGCAACGTGAGGTCCGTGCTATGACGGGCCGGCGTGAATAAGGCCGGTCAGCGAGCGTCCATCCCGACGCATGGACGTGACCCTGTCGACGACCGCGAGCTCGTGCTCGAAGCCCAGCGAGGGGATCGCGACGCCTTCAAGACGCTGTTCGAGCGCTATCACCGGCGGGCCTACACCCTGGCGCTCGGGGTGGTCCGCCACCCTGACGACGCGATGGACGTCGTCCAGGACGCTTTCATCAAGGCTCACAAATACCTAGACAAGTTCGAAGGCAACTCGAGCTTCTATACGTGGCTCTACCGGATCGTCATGAACCTGGCTATCGACCACCTCCGCAAGCACCGCCGGGTCAAACCCGTCGAGCTGGATGAGACCCGCATCGACGGCGATGGCGATGAGCCGCTATTGCCACGTATTCTTGGCGGAAATCCGGGTCGGGCGCTGGCCGACAAGCAGATCCGGGGCCGGATCGACCAGGCCCTGGAGGAGCTGTCGGAGAACCACCGCGCGGTCCTGGTCATGCGGGAGCTGGAGGGGCTGTCCTACGAGGACATGGCCCAGGCGATGAGCTGCTCGAAGGGGACGATCATGTCGCGGCTGTTCCACGCCCGGCGCAACATGCAAAAGCGGTTGCTCGATCTGATCGACCACCCCTCCGCCGAGCTGGTGGCCGATCTGCTCGGCAGCCAGGCGGGCGATCCCGAGGATACGCCGGCCAACGACCAGGCTCCTCGCGAGCGGGTCCCCGTCGCACGGAGCCGGCGATGACCAGG